>Ga0181520_10000826_pt1 | contig 66794 bp, 51 predicted proteins | sample PEATcosm2014_Bin_29_FD_132451 | JGI IMG/M metagenome (GOLD analysis project Ga0181520, IMG submission 132451) | Peatland microbial communities from MTU Mesocosm Facility, Houghton, MI, USA - PEATcosm2014_Bin02_30_metaG | ecosystem: Environmental > Terrestrial > Soil > Wetlands > Peat | place...
CCGCGAGTCCTCATCCACCTCCAGCATGTACACGCTCACATGCGGCACATCCGCCTCCAGCGCCGCACTCACTGACTCCCGCCAACTCTCCGCCGTCTGCCCCGGCAGCCCCGCAATTAAATCCACATTGACATTCCCCACGCCCGCCGCCCGCATCCGCCCAATCTCGCCGAGGCACCTCTCCCGCGTGTGCAGCCGTCCCACCGCCTTCGCCTCCGCATCCACAAACGACTGCACTCCGAAACTCACCCGATTCATCCCTTGCCGCAGCATTTCGTCCAGCGTCTCTTCGCCCAACTGCCCCGGTGCGCACTCCAGTGTCACCTCCGCATCCGCACTCACCGCAAACTCCGCGCGCAGCGCCGCAAACAGCCGCTGCATCTGTTCCGCGCTCAACAAACTCGGCGTCCCCCCACCGAAATAAATCGAATCCGCCGCCCCCGGCAGCTCGACACCATCGCCTATCCCCGCAACCAAACCCCGCAACCCGCCAATCTCCGCGCACACCCGCTCCACATAAGCGTCCATCCGCTCCGTCCCAAACACCCCCGAGGCGAAGTTGCAGTAGCTGCACTTCGCCTTGCAAAACGGCACCGAGATATACACGCCCAGCGAACGGTCCAAGTCCAGCCTCCGCCCCAATTGTTTCACGCACCCGGATGTTTCTCTGTGTTCTCCGTTCTTCTCTGCGAACTCTGTGATTCGCTTTCCGTCCCTCCGCTGCCCACAATCCGAATCCCCTCCTCCTCGCCACCATCTAAAATAGAACTACCCGGATGGCCGACGACCCAAAACCCAAGCCGCAGCAACCTGCAGCCAAACCCATACCCGCCGCCCGCAGCGCGCAGGACGACGACGTCGCCGGCAAGGCTTACGACTCGCGCCTCATGCGCCGCCTGCTCACTTACCTGCGCCCCTACAAGCCGCAGGTCGCCATCTCCTGTGTGGCCACCCTCCTCAAGGCCGCCAGCGATTCCGCAGGACCGCTCTTGATGATGATCGCCGTCGACACCTACATGTCCGGCAAGCCACCCGAGCAGCTCTCCTGGCTCGCCCGCCATCTCAGCCGCCATCCCCTCGCTCCCATGCGCGGCGTCACGCTGATCGCTGCCATCTACCTCGGCTGTCTCCTCTTCACCTTCCTCCTCGAACTCCTCCAGACCTACCTCATGCAGTGGACCGGCCAGAAGGTCATGTTCGATATGCGCAAGCAGATCTTCCGCCACCTTCAGCGCATGTCGCCCGCCTTCTACGACCGCAACCCCGTCGGCCGCCTGGTCACCCGTCTCACCTCCGACGTCGACGCCCTCAACGAGATGTTCACCTCCGGCGTGCTCGCCATCTTCGAAGACGTCTTCACCCTCTGCTTCATCGTCGCCATCATGATCTGGAAGAGCTGGCCGCTCGCCCTGCTTACTCTCTCCGTCATTCCCGCGATTCTCTTCGTCACTCGCATCTTCCGCGCCAAAGTCCGCGACAGCTACCGCCGCCAGCGCGCCGCCACCGCCCGCATCAACTCCTTTACCCAGGAATACGTCTCCGGAATGTCGGTGGTCCAGCTCTTCAACCGCGAACAGCACGCCTTCAACGCCTTCTCCGCCGTCAACGCCGAAAACAAGCGCGCCTGGACCGACGCCATCTTCGCCTACGCCTGGTACTACCCGGTCGTCGAATTCCTCTCCTCCACCGCAATTGCCTTCGTTCTCTGGCGCGGCGGCATCGCCGTCCTCAACGCCGTCCGATTCACCTGGATCACGCATCACCGTTATCTAATCCCGCCCAGCGGCGACGTCACTCACTGGAGCATCTTCGGCAACGTCGTCAGCATCGGCGTCCTCATCGGTTTTATCCAGTACGCGCAGCGCTTCTTCCGTCCCATCCAGGACCTCAGCGAAAAATACAACATCCTCCAGGCCGCCATGGCCGCCAGCGAGCGCGTCTTCAAGCTCCTCGACACCGAACCCACCATCGTTTCGCCCGCCCACCCCATCCCCGGCAACAACTCCGGCTCCATCGAGTTCCGCAACGTCTGGTTCACCTACGACCAGCGCGCTACAACGAACAACGAAGAACGAACAACGAGCAACGCCTTCGCTCCAGACCCCGACATCGAATGGATCCTCCGCGGCGTCTCCTTCACCATCGACCCCGGCGAAACCGCCGCCATCGTCGGCCACACCGGCGCAGGCAAGACCACCATCATCTCACTGATGATGCGTTTCTACGACATCCAGCACGGCCAGATCCTAGTTGACGGCGTCGATATCCGCGACCAGGACCTCACCGCGCTCCGCCGCCGCTTTGGTGTCGTCCTCCAGGACCCGTTCCTTTTCACCGGCACCATCGCCGAAAACATCCGCCTCGGCAGCAGTTGGATCACCGACGAGAACCTAGAAAACGCCGCCGAAGAGGTCAACATCGCCGACTTTATCCGCACCCTCCCCGCCGGCTTCAACGAGCCCGTCCGCGAGCGCGGCGCCACTCTCTCCACCGGCCAGAAGCAGCTCATCAGCTTCGCCCGCGCCCTCGCCCACGCGCCCGCTATCCTCGTCCTGGACGAGGCCACCAGCTCCGTCGACACGGACACCGAACACCGCGTCCGCCTCGCCCTGTCCCGCATGATCACTGGCCGCACCAGCGTCCTCATCGCCCACCGCCTGTCTACAGTTCAGTCGGCGGACACCATCCTCGTCATGCACAAAGGCCAGCTTCGCGAGCGCGGCTCCCACCAGCAACTCCTCGCGCAACACGGCCTCTACTACAAGCTCTACCAGCTCCAATACCGCGACCAGGAACTGGCTACTCCCATCCCCGACCCCATCCCGTCCACCGCCTAGCGAACGGGCAAACCCAACCACACCAGCTGTCATTCTGAGCGCGGCGAAGAACCCCCCGCATTTCGCCTTTGCCCTCGCCTCTCCGCCAAATCCCCGCAATCCTTAACAGCTTCCTTACGAACATCATGGAATAGTGAAGCAGAGGACCTCTATCCTTATGCCTTGCTCCCGTGCATGCCGCTTGCTCCTCGTCGCAGCCGCCGCACTCCTTCCTGCGCTTTCCATCGCACAGAACCCCGGCCAGCAGCCTCCCAAGCGAACCTTTTGGCAGCGCTTCCTCGGCATCCATCCCGACCTCAGCGGCGGCTGGCTCTTCGTCGGATTCAAGGGCGACAGCCACGACGGCCTCTACTTCGCCGTCAGCAAAGACGGCTCGCGCTGGGAGACCATCAACTTCGACCGGCCCGTCCTCTGGCAGGAGCGGCGCGGAGAACTCATGCGCGATCCCTTTATCCAGCGCGCCCCCGACGGCAGTTTCCGCCTGGTCTGGACCTGGTCCACTGACCCCGCCATCATCGGCTACTCCACCTCAACCAACCTGATTTATTGGTCGAAGCAGCTTCAATTGCCTGTAACCCAGGTCCTCCCCGCCGCCGCCAGTGTCAGCGCACCCGCAACCTACTACGATCCCGAAAAGAAGGACTGGCTCCTCCTCTTCTCCGCCGCGGATTCGCCAACCCCTGCAGCCGGCAATCGCACCTACGTCACCACCACTCCCGACTTCAAACACTTCGAGCCCGCACGGCCATTCGACCCCGGCCACGACATCGCCAGCCCAACCCTCCTGGCCGAGAAGCAACACGTCTCCGACGCCACCGCGAAGATTGCCCCTCCCGCCGGCCTCAGTCACGGCTCCCTCCTCCATCTCGAAACCCCTGAGTACAACCTTCTGCACAACTACCACGGCGGCTTGGACTCCGCCCAGACAAAATAAATCCCCACGCCCGTCACTCTGCTCGACACGAGTTGAAGAATCGCGATAGCAGAATTCTGAACTGCTATGATCAGGGGCACTATTATGTCCAGTGCGACAACCTCATCCTCGTTGCTGCCGGCGCAGGAGAAGCTCTGGCCATACTTTGCGCTCTTTTTCGTATCGGGGTTCCCTGCGCTGCTGTACCAGACAGTGTGGCAACGAGCGCTTTTCACGATATACGGTGTGAATGTCGAATCGGTCACAGTGATTGTGACGGTGTTCATGCTTGGTTTGGGCCTCGGCAGTCTCGCCGGCGGACGACTTTCGACGCTGCGCCGAGTGGCCGCTTTGTCAGCCTTCGGTGCAATTGAGACTTCGATCGGCGTATTTGGATTTTGCTCCCTGCCGCTTTTTCATTGGGCGGCAAGATTCACAGCGGGCGATTCGACTGCGGAGACGGGCGCGATCGCATTCGCGCTTCTGCTCGCGCCGACTCTCCTGATGGGGAGCACATTGCCATTGCTCGTCGCCCACCTGGTGAAACATTCAGACAATGTAGGCCAGTCAGTGGGCTCGCTCTATTCCGCGAATACTCTTGGCTCCGGCGTTGCGTGCCTGATGGCTGCCTTGTTTCTCATGCGCGTCCTTGGAGAGTCAGGCGTGGTTCGCTTGGCAGCGTGCATGAACCTGCTTGTGGGAGCGACAGCGTTGTTTCTCTCCTGCCGAAGCGGGTCGAATTGGAATGGGGAGAGACTTGAGACCGCTCCCGGCAGCAATGAGCCACGTCAGACTATTCCCTTCGTATTGGGCATGGCTCTGGCTGCATGCACCGGCTTCATCGCGCTTGCATACGAAATCATCTGGTTCCGCATTTACTCGTTTGCGGGCCAAGGAAGGGCTCCGGTCTTCGCCAAGCTGTTGGCGTTTTATCTGTTTGGAATTGCCTATGCGGCGTTTGCCGTTCACGAGGAATGCAAGCGAAAACTGAAGAACGAGGTGGGCCGAACGCTCAGGGCTGGAGCAACACTGGTCCTTTTGGGTTCGATCACAGCGTTTCTTGTGGGTCCGGTCTTATCGCTTTGGGTCCTGCGGCTTCCCTACGACATTATGTACGTACTCGTGGCTATCGCCGCGGGCTTACTTGGTGCATCGTTCCCGATTCTGTGTCACGCTGCTATCGGCCCGTCGGAAGAGGCGGGGAAGAAGCTCAGTTATCTCTACCTGAGCAATATCGTGGGATCGGCCCTGGGAAGTTTTCTTGTCGGATTTGTCATTTTGGACCATTGGTCGACCGGTGCAACGTCGACCGCGCTGCTCGGCTTTGGAGCAGCGATTGCCGCCATTCTCGCGCTAATGGCGAAGCCAAGACCGTCGAAGACTGCTGTGGCGTTCGCATGTGCCATATGCGTTCTGGCAGCGGTGTTATCGCCAAAGCTTTATTCGGGCATGTACGAGCGATTGCTTTTCAAGCCTGCTTACCATCACGGCTTGTGGTTCGTTGATGTTGTGGAGAACCGTAGCGGCGTGATCGCAGTCGACAACCATGAAACGGTATTTGGGGGAGGAGTCTACGACGGGCATTTCAATACCGATCCAGTGAACGACACCAATGGAATCTTCCGCTGCTACGCAATTCCGGCGCTTCATGCCGCGCCGAAGGACGTGCTAATCATCGGTCTTTCGTCTGGGTCGTGGGCACAGATATTGACCAATGATCCAATGGTGCGGGATGTGACCATTGTCGAGATCAATCCGGGATACCTGCCGCTGATTCGAAAACGGCCTCAGGTTGCCAGTCTCCTGAAGAATCCGAAGGTGCACATTGCCATCGACGATGGCCGCCGATGGCTGGTTGCCCATCCCGATCGCAAGTTTGACTTCATCCTGATGAATATGACCTTCAATTGGCGTGCGAACGCTTCGAATCTCCTGTCAGCCAATTTTCTCGAACTGATCCGGAAACACCTGAATGCCGGCGGAGTGGAGTATTACAACACAACGGGGTCAGGGGATGTGCTGCTAACGGGGGCCACCGTTTTCCCCTACGCATTGCGCATTGCAAACTTCCTCGCCGTCAGCGACAGCCCAATCGTATTCGACAGGGAGCAGTTGAAATCGACCCTGACAACCTATCGGATTGACGGCCAACCGGTGTTCGATTTGTCAAAATCGCCTGGCCGTGCCGCACTGGAACAGATTGTCTCCTTGCCGGATTTGAAAAGCATGATTGGTTGGCCTGATAGCAACCCTCTCGTCGAAGGGCGCGAGAGCCTGATCCGCCGTCTCAGCGGCATGCGCGTCATTACTGACGATAATATGGGCACCGAGTGGCAATGAGACCCACATGACCTCCTCTTGCCAGCCAGAGCAATCAATCCGCTTGTCATTCCCGAAGGGAATCTGCTTCGGCATTTCGCTCGTCACTACCGCAAGTCTCCGAGAGTGATACGCTGATCCCCTCAAGGAGCGCACCATGCCCGCCGATCCCAACCAGGTCATCGCCAACCTCCGCGAACTCGCCGCCCTCACCTCCGATGCCAACGGCGCTCAGCGCATCGCCTTCACTCCCACCTGGCAGCAGGCCCGCGACTGGTTCGCCGCCAAGCTCACCGGCCTTCCCGGCGGAGACAGAATAACCCGCCACCGCGATGCCGCTGGCAACGTCTGGGTCACGCTCCCCGGAGCTTCGCCCAAAGCGCTCGTCCTCGGCAGCCATCTCGATTCCGTCCCCAACGGCGGCTGGCTCGACGGCTGCCTCGGCGTCGTCACCGCGCTCGAGGTCCTCACCGCTATCGCCCGCGACACCAACGGCCGCCCGCCCTTCACCGTCCGCGTCGTCGACTGGGCCGACGAAGAAGGCGCGCGCTTCGGCCGCTCGCTCTTCGGCTCCTCCGCCTTCGCCGGCACCCACTCCATCGCCGCCGACCGCGTCCGAACCGACCGCGACGGCGTCACCCTTGAGGCCGCCCTCGCCGCCTGCAACATCGACATCAACAAAATCGGCGACGCCGCAGCCGAACGCGGAAACGCCGCCGCCTACCTCGAACTCCACATCGAGCAGGGTCCCGTCCTCGAGCGTCTCGGCCTTCCGCTCGCCGCCGTCCTTGGTACCAAAGGCGTCGAGCGCCACGCCATCACCTTCCACGGCCAGGAAGCTCACTCCGGCTCAACTCCCATGGCCGACCGCCGCGACGCCCTCGCTGCCGCCGCCCGCCTCGCTCTCGAAATCCGCGCAATCGCAACCCAGCATTCCGACTCCGTCTGTACCATGGGCTCCGTCAAGACCTTCCCCGGAATCGTCACCGCCGTCGTCGGCCGCTGCGAGTGCACTCTGGACCAGCGCGACCTCGATCCCGGGATCCTCGCCACCATGTACCAGGAAGCTCAAGCCGCCAGCCGCCGCTTTGCCCAGGAAGAACGCTGCACCGTCGACTGGGCCCGCATCTGGTCGATCGAACCCATCCCCTTCCATCCCGACCTCGTCGCCCTCTGTCGCCAGGCCATCGCCGAAACCGTACCCGCGGGAACAGCCGTCCCCAGCCTTCCCTCCGGCCCGCTCCACGACGCAGCCGAAGTCTCCCGCGCCGGTATCCCCACCGTCATGATGTTCGTCCAGTCGCTGCGCGGCATCTCGCACAACAAAATCGAAGACACCAGCGAAGCCCATCTCCGCCTCGCTGTCGCCGCCTACGACCGCCTCACCGCCAAGACTCTCGCCTGGATGGCTTCGCAATAGTGCACACTTGACGAAACCCATGAAAACACCCGCATCCAATCAATCCGCCATCAGGTCCTCCACGCACGAGGGCATCGAAACCGTTGCCAGCAATTACTCCGTGGATGAAACCGTCACCCGGCTGCAGGCACTGCTCGAGGAAAAGGGAATCAAACTCTTCTGCCTCATCGACCACTCCGGCGAAGCTGCCGCCGCGGGCCTCACCATGCGTCCGACCAAGCTGCTCATCTTCGGCAACCCGAAGGCCGGCACGCCGCTCATGGTATCCGCACCCAGCACCGCGCTCGACCTTCCGCTTAAAATCCTGGTTGCGGAAACCGAGACTGGCAAAACCCTCCTCTTCTGGAACGACCCCGCCTGGCTGCAGAAGCGCCATGACTTCCCGGAAGAACTGGCGATCAATCTGGCCGCCGCCCAGGCCCTCGCCGCTGCCGCCGCGAGTTAGCCTTTCATTTCGGCCAGGCTGTGCGCGACGAAACCGCTCTTCGCTGTCTCCACCACCGGCCCCCAATATGCCGCCGTCGGCTTCCGATACGGCTCGTTGTGCGCCAAACCTGACACCACCACCAGTTCGCCACCGCACGCATCCGCAATCCGCCGCGCCATGTCCATCGGAAACAGCCGGTCGCCATCGCTGTGCACCACGCACACCGGCACGCGCAACCCGCGTACCGCCTCCACCGTGTTCCACGTGTCCGCAAACCTGCCCACCACCCAGGCAGGCGTCCACGCCGCGCGCGCTGCCTCCCGGAAGGAGGTGAACGCCTCGCACAGAAACAGCCCTTCCGGCGGCGGCGACAGCCTTCGCACCCCGGTTGACGCAATGCCGCTGCCCATCGAGAACCCCAGTACAAACACCCGCGCCTCCGTCCCCACCCTCCGGCGCAGCTCCGCGTAGCCCGACAGCAAATCCTCGTCGCAGTTCTCCACGCAAATCCGCCCCGAGCTCTTCCCGTAACCCGAGTAGTTAAATACCAGCGACCCCACTCCCTGATCGTGCAGCCAGGCCTGCACCGCGCTCCAGTGCTCCACCGTCTCGCCGATTCCATGGCATAGCAGAATTACCGGCCCGTCAACTTCTCCCGCTACATAAATGCCTGCCAGCATCCGCGAGCCGCCGGCAAAGAAGAACTCCTCGCGCGACGGGTCCTTGCGCAGTCCGCGCGTCAGCCCGCGCACCGCATCGCGCGCCAGCAGGCTCCGGCTGACCACCGCAATCGAGGCCGACACCAGCCGCTGTCCCCACCCGGTTTCACTTCGCATAACGCTCCGCCGCATCGCACAGCTTCTCCACGCGCCTCTGTCGCCCTTCCACCGTCCGGTAGTAGAACACCGCCATTATCTCCCCGCGCCGCTGCACCTCGGTCATCTTCGCCCATCCCGCGCGGGCCTTTGGCCTCGCCCGAAAAGCCGCTGCAATTACCGGAGGAAGCTCGCGTTCTCCCTCCATCGTCGCCAGCAGCCGCTCCGCCATCTGCTCGGCCCGCCGCATTCGGGCCTCGTCGCTCTTCACGTCCATCACCCACTTGCCGATCTCGCGCCGCATGTATTCGGTCAGCCCGCCGTACCACTCCCGCAGCCCCGGCTCCTCATCCAGCAGCGCCGCCAGTTCATCCGGCAACTCCGCCTCCCTCGGCTCCATATCCGGCGCAATCGCAAACTCCACCATCGAGCCCACGCCTGCATCGGCTGCCCGCTGCATCTTCTTGTTCATCAGAACAAACTGCCCCTCCCGCCGCGACCCCACGCCTGCGCCCGCAAACAGCGACGTCCGAAACACCTCGCCGCCCACCTCCACCGTCACTCGCTGCCGCACCATCTTCGTCCACGTCTTCGCTGCGTCGAACGGCAGCCAGGCCACCACCCATCCCAGGCCGTCGCGCAGCGGCTCCAGCACCGCCTTGAACCGCTTCGCCTTCGTCGCCACACTCCACCTCCGAACGCCTCTATCGTAACTCCGCGACGCGCTATTGTTTGGGAGCGATAAACTCATAAGCATCGGCACGACATCCAACCCGCGCATCTTCCTCTCCGCCGGCGAAGCCTCCGGCGATCACTACGGCGCCGAGATCATCACTGAACTCCGCCGCCGTCTCCCCGGCGCCACCTTCACCGGCCTCGGCGGCACTGCCATGGAAGCCGCCGGCCAGCACCGCATCGTGCGCGCCGAGGAGGTCGCCCATATGGGCCTCACCGAGGTTCTCCGCCACGCCCTCTACATCCACTCGCAATACCGCGCACTGGTCCGCGCCGTCCGCCACAGCCCGCCCGCGCTCGCAATCCTTATCGACTTCCCCGACGTCAATCTTCGCCTCGCCTGGCACCTTCGCCGCGTCGGCGTCCCAGTCCTCTACTTCGTCAGCCCGCAACTCTGGGCCTGGAAGCGCCGCCGCCTGCGCTGGGTGCAGCAGCGCGTCGACCGCATGCTCGTCATCTTCCCCTTCGAAGCCCCCTTCTACCGCGCCCGCAACGTCAATGCCGAGTTCGTCGGCCATCCCCTCGCCACCCTCCCGCTACCCACAATCTCCCGCGAAGAGTATGCAGACGCGTACGACATCGATCCAGAAACCACGTGGATCGCTCTCTTGCCGGGCTCTCGCGACAGTGAAATAGAGCGCAACTTGCCCGCGATGCTTGAGATGGCGGGTTTGCTGGGGAACGATTACAACTTCATTATTCCCGTCGCATCGACAATCAAAGACACGACGGTAATGAAGCTGATCGCGGCAGGAGAAAATGCCATTCCCAGATGGCGGCACTTGGTCTGTGTCGTCCCCGACGCCCGCGAAGCCCTCCACCACGCCCGCGCCGCCATCGTCGCCAGCGGCACCGCCACCGTCCAGGCCCTCACCATCGGCAATCCCTTCGTCGTCGTCTACCGAGTCTCCCCGCTCACCTACGCCATCCTCAAGCGCCTCGTCCGCTACCCTGCCGAAATCCCCACCCAGCCCGACGCCGACGGCAATCTCCCCATCGCCATGCCCAACCTCATCGCTGGCCGCCGCATCGTCCCCGAACTGCTCAACCAGCGCTTTACTGCCGAAAACCTCGCCGCAGCCCTCCGTCCCCTGCTGGACGAAACCCCCGCGCGGCGGCAAATGATCGCCGACCTCGCCGAAGCCCGCGTCAAACTCCTGCCCACTCCCGATTCCAACCCCATCCGGCGTGTCTGCGAGGCCGCCGAAGACCTTCTACGCCCCACCACCCCAACCGAAGTACCCCGAACCCCCGTGGCAAACGTCTAACTTCATGGGACAAAAGGAGACGGCTGCGTGGTTGCTGCGTCCAATCTCCAAAACGCCTTCAAAACCTGTTCGCTTGGCTTTACGAAACCATTTATCGTTGAAACACCTCTGAGGATCGACTCGCCCATGTCTGCCAGCCCCCAGACCGCGCCCCCAACCCGCCGCAGAATCAACATCGTTCCTGGCGCCCTTTTCGCCGCCTTTCTTGCCGTCTGCGCCCTTTTCGCACCCTCTGCCTCGGCCGCGCCGGTTCGCCCGCAGCTCAACATCACCGGCTACGTCATCACCGCCGACCTCGATCCCGCCAGCGGCAAGCTCACCGCATCCGCCGACGTCACCTTTACGCCCATAGACGACCTTACCTCCGCCAGCTTCGAACTCAACAACGGCCTCGCCATCACCAAATTGACCAGCGCCACCGGCGCGGCACTTAACTCCGAGCGCCTCACCACCAACTCCACTGTCCACGTAACCCTCCCCGCGCCACTCCCCAAAGGCACCTCCACCACCTTCCACTTCGAGTACTCCGGCATTCTCACCGGCTCCGACACCAGCCCCGTCGAAGGCATCAAGCTCGCCGCTATCGCCGACCCCATCAGCATCCTGCTCTACCCGGGCCGCTGGTTTCCCATGACCGGCCTCTTCACTGACCGCTTCACCGCCGAAATGCACATCCACGTCCCCGCCGACTACACCGTGGTGGGCAGCGGCACCCCGACCAAGAAGACCCTGCCCGACGGCCGCAGCGATTACGGCTTCTCCTGGACCAAGCCCGGCTTCCCCGGCACCATCGTCGCCGGAAAGTTCCTGCCTCCCATCACCGGTGGCATGAATAACATCCATGTTTACGTCACCGACAAGCGCAAGGCCGGCGCCGCCGACTTCGCCGCCCTCGCCGGCCGCGAGTTCGAATACATGACCGGCGTCTTCGGTGAACCCGAATCCGGACGCATTAACGTCGTCGAACTGCCGGAGGACTCCGTCCTCGCTGCCTGGGCGCCGCAGATGGCCTGCATCGCCGGAAATCGCATCGACAAAGCCACCAACCCCCAGCGCCTGCTCGCTAATACCCTCGCCCACCAGTGGTGGGGCTCCGAGATCTCGCCCGCAACCCTCGACGACGCCTGGATCACCAACGGAATGTCGCGCTACGGCGAGCTGATGTACCTCGAAGACTCCGCCGGCAAGAACGCCTTCGAAGCCGCCATCGGTGACGTCTCTGCCGGAGCATTAGCTTACGACACCGAGCCGCTCACCACGCTGGGCCGCGTCGACTTCTACTCCCCGCAGTTCCAGAACATGACCCTGGAAAAAGGCGCCATGGTCTTCCATATGCTCCGCTACGAGCTGGGAGACGACGCCTTCCAGAAGTTCCTCCGCGGCATGCTCTCGCAGTTCACTGACAAGGGCATCCGCAGCGACGACGTGCAGAAAGTCGCCGAGGCCCAGAGCCATCTCGAACTCACTGCCTTCTTCTCCCAGTGGATCGACGGCACCGGCGCGCCCGCCTTCGTGGACAAGTACTCCGTCTTCCGCCTTGGCAACAACAAGGGCTTCCGCACCCAGGGAAGCATCGGCGAAGACCTCGACCTCTTCCGCATGCCGGTCGATCTGCGCATCGAAACCGACGGCAAGACTGAAGACCGCCGCATCGACGTCGCCGGCACTGACTCGCCCTACACCATTGAGACCTTCGGCCGTCCCCGCCGCATCTCCATCGATCCCGACGACTGGATCCTCAAGAGCACTCCCGACCTCGCCGTCCGCGTCGCTGTACTCCGCGGCCAGCAGCTCGTCGCCCAGGGCGACCTCACCGGCGCGCTCGGCGAATATCAGAAGGCGCTCGACTCCAACAAATCCAGCTCGCTCGCCGCCTATCGCATCGGCGAGGTCTTCTTCATGCAGCGCAACTACCAATCCGCCGCCAACAGCTTCCGCGACGCTCTGCGTGGCGACGACGACCCGCGCTGGACCGAGGTCTGGAGCCACATCCATCTTGGCTACATCTTCGATGTCACTGGCCAGCGCGACCGCGCCGTCAACGAGTACCGCCTCGCCGTCCAGACCAACGACAACACCCAGGGCGCCATCAACGAAGCCCGCGCCCGCATGCAAACCCCCTACAAACGCGAGCGCGCCGACAACTAGCTCGGCTGTTAGACTGCGACGGTCTCGAATTCTGGGCCAAAGGACCTTCCCCCCGTGAGATGCAGATCCAGCTAAGCATTAATTCTCGGTCGGTTTCTCTTCGATATGGTCCAGCACCAGCGCCGGAAGAGTCAGTGGCTGCTTCTCGAGCTTCAAGCCGAGCTGCTTGCGGAAGGCATCCTCTATGCTGACGCCTTCGACCGGCGCCGCTGTAGCATCGCCGGCCTGCTTGGCTGCGGCTTCGGCAGCAGTTGTATCCGCACGAAGCTTGCGGGTGGTCGTGCAGTAGAGCGCAAAGTCGTAGGACCCCGCCAGTCCGGTCTTGTTCGGCACCCGATACTTGATCTCTGCATTCGCCATCGGTTGCGCCAGGTCGGCGAACTGGTCCATGGTTACGTTCTGGCAGTGGAACTCAAGGTTGAACGGCGAGTCTACGGTGCGAACGTCCTTCTCGCCTTCCGGCGGCCCGTACTTGCAGTAGGTCCGCGAGTTGGGATCGGCCTTCTTCATCTTTGCAGTGCCCGCATACAGGACATATGCGTCCGGAATCGTCTGTTCGCCCCAGTGGTATTTCATTTGGAAGCGGTCGGTCAGTAGCTTCTTCAGCATCTCGTCAAACAGAATCGAGTCATGGGATAGGGCACGAGCATCCACGCCCGGCGGTAGCTTCACCTGGATCGTATAGCGCGTCTGTCCCAGCCAGTCAGGCCGGTTGCCCAGCATAGCCCCGGTCCCCAGTTCCCACGCCCGCGTCAGAAGTTCCTGCACGGAGAAGCTGATCAGGGAAATCTGCGAACCGCTCAGGCGAATCCCTCGCTGCGGCTCATTGTCCGCTGCCGGCTTGATGGTGGCGACCTCAAACTCCAGGTCAGGAATAGCTGCAATCTGCTTCGCGACGTCCGGCGGGTTCGGCGTCGGCGTGTGGTCCACCGCATCCACCACAATTGCCGGCTGCGGCACGTCCCCGGGCGCAATCACCAGGCCAAGCTGCTTGTTGAATACGTCGATGTAGCCGTGGATGGTGTCCTCCCGGGTCGACAGTTGCTCGGAGGAAAATCTGAGGGTGAAGTCGTAAGGCTTCGTGAGTCCGGTACGATCGAGGATCGGATGACGGAAGTTGCCCCCAATCGTTGCGGCGCCACTCGTTCCAATAAACTCCGCCAGCGTCTCTGACGTGCACGTGATGACTACCTGTCCCCCATTCGACTGATCCCGCGCGCTTTGGCAGTTGTTCGGAGCAGCCGGGTCCTTTGCTTCGGTCAGCTTCGCGCCATCTTTCCCCACCGTCATTACATAGCCCGGCAGCGGTCGGTCCTCCATGTGGTACTTCAGGTTGAACCGCTCCGCCAGAATGCGCTCCACAATCGGCCGAATCTTGTCCTCAGTCTCAGCGGAAACCCCATAAGCCGCGGCATTGTTCGGGCCTGCGGATTTGAGGGTGGGGATCATTGCGACAACGTCGAAGCGGTCGAAGTCGATCCAGGTTGGACCGCCGGCGATGGCATTATCCTCCCGGCCATCATCATCCGGCCGGCCATGCACGAAATCGATCATGTTGACGATGGTCACATTACGCATGTCGAAGCGCTGATGGCTGATATTGACGGTGTAGTCGACTGACGCACGATACGGCGCCACATGCACATCGACAATCAGCGGCTCAACCGTGCCCGGCGGCGCCTGCTCCTTCGCAGGTACCGGCCTCTGCGCGCAGAGAATGGAGGCGGAGGGAGCGAGTAGAAGAGCGACAGCGATGCGTAGGGTCTTCACAAGGGCTCGATCGGGAAAGAAGCAGAGATGAGGTTGCCGGATTGCGACGCGATTGGATCGGAAAACCATTATGATGCGCTCCACCGGGGGTGTAAAGCAGCCGATGTCGCAGTGAGCGGATCAGAGGACAGGACCGTAGCCGAAAACGAGGTTCCACCGGCGACAACTTCTTACTTGCGGCTCTATGGCGGTAATCAGCTAAACTGAATCTCCAAGAGGTAGGACCTCATGTCCCGTAGCGCACGTTTCTTCTATTCGCTCGTCTTGATCGCCGTCACCGCTGTCCCGGGCTTTTCCCAGCGCGGCGGTTCTCCCTCATCAACGCCGATCACTTCCATCCCCGACCTGCCTGCACCGCCCACTAAGGCGCAAGCGCCCATCCAGACCCTCAAGGCCGCCGCCCAGTTGGTCATCGTCGACGTGGTGGTCACCGACTCCAAGCAGGCGCCCATTCACAACCTCAAGGCGTCTGACTTCTCCGTGCTCGAGAACAACGCGCCGCAACAGATCGGCAGCTTTGAAGAGCACAACGCGCCGCCGCTCTCGCAACTGGCCAAGGTTCCCCCCGTGCGCCTGCCTCCCGGCATCTTCACCAACTTCACCCCGGTGCAGACCGACGGCCCCATCAACATCCTTCTCCTGGACGCGCTCAACACGCAGATGAAAGATCAGTCCTACGTGCAAAGCCAGCTTCTTGAGTTCGTCAAGAACACCCCTGTGGGCACACGCATGGGCATCTTCGTCCTCAACGATCGGCTCGTCATGCTGCAAGGGGTAACCTCCGACCTCGCCCTGCTCAAGACCGTTGTCGAACGCACCACGCCCGGAGCTTCCCTGATTCTCGGCAACAGCACCGGCGACCTGGACAACGTCGGCAATGGTGGCACCAAGACCGCATCCGCCACCCTGGCTGACATTGGTGGCCCCGACATCGCGCTGCTCGGCGCACAAATACAACAAGCCGAAGCCGTGCTGGCTGCGGACGACACGCAGAACCGCGCGCTGCAAACGCTCAATGCCATGAACGAGCTCGCCCATTACCTGGGCGGCATCCCCGGCCGCAAGAACCTCATCTGGTTCTCTGGCTCCTTCCCGCTCAGCATCTTCCCCGACTCCTCTATCCTCCACCCCTTCGCGGTCGTGGACAACATGGATGAAGAGTATCGCGAGACCGCGAACCTGCTCGCCCGGAGCCAGGTCGCCGTCTATCCCATCGATGCTCGCGGCCTGAAAACCAATGCCACCGCGATCGCCAAAGACAGCCTCCCCGGCAACATCCAGGGTCACGGACTCGCCTCCTCCCAGAACAAATTGTTTCAGGACAACGCCAACGAAAACGCCACCATGTACGAGATGGCTTCAGACACTGGGGGGCAAGCCTACATCAATACCAACGGATTGAGCGAGGCAGTCAGCAGGGCAATCACCAATGGCTCCAACTACTACACCATCTCCTACACCCCGACCAACTCCGAACCAGACGGAAAGTTCCGCCAAATCCAGGTGAAAGTCGCTCAGCCTGGCCTCACCCTGGCCTATCGCAGCGGCTACTTCGCCGACCAGCCGCCAGCCAAGCCCAGGAACGCACCGGCCGAGGCCGAGGCTGATGCTCCAAGCATGGGTCGCTCCCGCGGCCAGCAACCCGCCATCATGCCCACAGGCCCCGCCGTGCCCGCGCGACCCAACGCGCTCACCCGGACCATGATGCACGGCGCACCCAACGCCACTGAGATCCTGCTCAAACTTCAGGTCCTGCCCGCCAGCAATGCCACCGAAAACGCGGTCGTCCCCGGCAACATCTTCAACGCCAACCCGCCTCCCAAGGTCAAGATCAAAGGGCCGTTTCGCCGCTACGCAATCGACATCGCCGCCGACGCCAAGGACATCCACATCACCCCAACGCCCGACGGCCACTACCAGTTCTCCACTGAGGTCATCGCCTGCGTCTACGATCCCAACGGCGTCCTCATCAACACGGCGGTTCAGAAGGCACGCGGCAATCTCACCCTCTCCAGCTATGCGAACATGAGGCACACTGGTTTGCCGTTTCATCTGGAGGTCAGCGTCCCGGTCGACGGCGACTACTATCTGCGCACTTCGGTGCATGACCTTGCAACCGACCGCTATGGGTCAGTCGAACTCCCGGTCGCAGCGGTTGCCAAACTGCCGCCGCTCACCGCGACCGCACCCCCCGCCGCGCCTCCCAGGTAACCTGTCCTTCGCTCGATAGGTCTGCGCGCATCTCATGCAGGTACATCTCGCATGACTCGCCCTCTTTCATCCTTCGCCGTCTTCAATCTCCGCCGCCGTTCGCTGCTGCGCGGCAACCTGCTGGTGCTCTTCAGCTTCGCCGCCTCGTTTCGTCTCTCGGGCTTCCCCCACACCCGCGCCACGCTGCTGCTTGTCATTCCTGCGGCACTCGCCATGCTCGGCATGTTCGATACCCTCCGCTGCATGCCGACTCGCCGGAATCTCTACCATGGCGGCGTCATCCTGCTGCTCTTCATGGACACGCTGGCCATCTGCCTCATCCTGTTCTTCCTCTTCTTCCCCTATATCGTTTAGCCGGCGTTGCTTAGACGCTCCTGTTGCTGCACTCCAACCGCCCAATGCGATATACTCAGCCCCTGTGATTTCAGTCAAAGGAGCCTTCCATGTTTAAGGGATTTCGCGAATTCATCCTGCGTGGCAACGTGGTCGATCTGGCCGTAGCCGTCATCATCGGCACAGCGTTCGGCGCAGTCGTTACAGCTATGACCAAGGGCATCATCATGCAACTGGTTGCAGCCATCATCAAGACGCCCGACTTCGACAAGCTCGCCTTCGACCTGCATGGGACTCCCATCAACTACGGCACATTCCTCACCGCCTCCATCGACTTCCTTATTGTCGCCGCCGTCGTGTACTTCTTTGTGGTTGTGCCTCTCAGCTACCTGCTCGCAAACGTGAACAAGCCCGAACCCGAAGCAGCCCCCGCCACCAAGACCTGCAGCGAGTGCCTCTCCGATATTCCATTGGCCGCCAAGCGATGCAAGTTCTGCGCCCAACCCGTCGCCTGATGCACGGCCTTTACCGCATAAGAGTCCCTAAAATTGCTCAGCTTACGCTTCGTAGCTTCCCTCTTGCCGCTGGTCCTGCTGGCCGTGTACGCCCAGCAACCCGTCCCTCCTGGATCGCCGCCGGAAGGGACTTCTGCCTCCGCCACGCAAGTCGGCATCGGCGCAACGCCGGTCCGCGTCTTCGGCTTCCGCGACTTCACCCGGCAGGCCGCATGGGATTCGGAGTTCCTCGCCATTCCCGACCCCCAACTCGCCCAGCAGCACCTGAAGGCGCTCACCGCTGCTCCTCACTGGGCCGGCACGCCCGAAGATTACGTCACCGCGCTTTATGTCGCCGCCCGCTTCAAGGCCGCCGGCCTCCAGACCGAGATCGTCCCTTACAGCGTGCTCACTGCCAAGCCCCTCACCAACCTCATTGAAGCCTTCGATGCCGCTGGCCACAAGATCCTCGCCGGCCCCACCCCCGAGCACGTCGCCGCCGCCGCGGGCACTGCGATCGACGCTTCGCAGAGCGATCCCCGCATCATTCCTCCCTTCAGTGCCTGGTCGGCGTCAGCCGATGTCATCGCCCCGGTGGTTTACGCCAACTTCGGAAGAATCGAGGACTTCCAGCACCTCGCCGACCTTGGCATCACCCTCAAGGACAGGATCGTCCTGGTCCGCAACGGCGGCAACTATCGCGGCGTCAAGGTCTACATCGCTCAGCAGGGAGGGGCCAAAGGCGTGCTCATTTACTCGGACCCCTCCGACGACGGCTCCCACAGCGGACACACCTATCCGGACGGTCGGTTTCGGCCCGATTCCGCCGTGCAGCGCGGCTCCGTTCAGTTCATGCCGATCTATTCGGGCGATCCCACTACGCCCGGCATTGCGTCCGTGCCCTCGCTCCCCGCCGCTGACCGCATCCCCATCAATAAGCTGCAGGACGACCTGCCCAGCATTCCGGTCGATCCTCTCTCTGCGGCAGACGCAGCTCCCATCCTGCGTGCGCTCGGTGGCCCAGCCACACCCCTCGACTGGCAGGGTGGCCTGCCCTTCCCCTATCACCTCGGCGGCGATGACGCAGCGCCCGTTAGCGTTCATATGCACATAGCCGAAGACACCGAGTTGCGCACCATCTGGGATGTCATCGGCGAAATCCCCGGCTCTTCAGATCCCGGCCAGCAGGTCATCGCCGGCAACCATCGCGACGCCTGGATCTACGGCGCAGGCGACCCCGGTAGCGGCACCGCGGCCATGCTTGAAGCCGTGCACGGCCTCGGCGTCCTGCTCCAGCACGGCTGGAAACCGCGACGCACCATCATCGTCGCCAGCTGGGACGCCGAAGAGGAAGGACTGATCGGCTCCACCGAATGGGTGGAACAAAATGAAACCGCCCAGAATGAACCCGCCCAACCTCCCGCCGCCCTCGCTCACGCCGTCGCTTACTTCAACATGGATGTCGCCGTCTCAGGCCCCGTCTTCAGCGCATCCGCTGTGCCCTCCCTGCGTGAGTTTCTTCAGGAGATCGCAGAAGAGGTGCCTTCGCCTGCTGGTGGCACCGTCTTCCAGCAGTGGCGGAAGGGTGAGGACCAGAACCGGCACAGACCGTCAACCTCCACCGCCTCAACCGAAAACTCTCGTGCACCCCATATCGGCGAGTTGGGCTCTGGATCGGACTACACCCCATTCCTCCAGCATGCCGGCGTGCCCGCTACCGATATCGGCTCTTATGGACCATTCGGCGTCTACCACACCGCCTACGACAACTACGACTGGTTCGTTCGCTTCGCCGACCCAGCCTTCGCGTACACCCAGCAGCAGGCGCGCTTCTTCGGCCTGGAAATACTTCACATGGCCGACGCCGACGTGCTGCCGTTTGACTACCAGGTATACGCCGAGGAGATTCGCCGCTATCTGAACCAGGCCCGCAGCCGCGCCGTAGCCCGGGGGATGAACCTCGACTTCACCGCCGCCCGGGCCGCAGCGGACAGCTTCGAGACCGCCGCGCGCGCCATCTACCAGCGCCAGCTTGCGCCGCCCGCCAACGTCACCGATCTGGATCGCGCGCTCTCCGCTGTCGAACCTGCTCTGCTTATCCCCGCAGGCCTGCCGCGCCGACCCTGGTACCGGCACAGCATCTACGCGCCCGGCGAGTTCACCGGATACGAAGCCGTAGTCCTTCCCGGCGTCAACGAAGCTATCGACGCCTTCGACGCCCCCAGCGCACAGGCCCAGCTCGGTGCGCTCGCGCAAGCCCTTTCCCGCGCCACCGCCGCCCTCAACTCTGCCACCCCGTAACCTGGTGACCTTTTCGCATGTCATTCCCGCAGGGAATCTGCTTTTTACCTCTTCCCTCCGGACTCTCTTCCGCCCTCGCCCGCACTCTACAACTTGCGCTGTATGCCATTGCCCGCACGTGTTATTTTCTCTGCTCCGTATGCGGCAGATGATGACATCAGGAACGGGGTTCACCCGCCCGGGAGCGCACAGTAATGATTCACGATCTCATTATCGCCCTTGCATTTCTCGCCATGATCATCGCTCCCGCAATCGTCAGCATCCCTCGTGACCGGGACGAAAAGGATTCTCTATGATCCAGGCGCGCGCCTTGGAGCCCACACCGGATTTGTGCTGTCTGCCATCGCCCTACCGCATTCCCCAGGGCGTAGCGGGCATGGCCTTCAACTTCAGCAAAATCGAGATATCGCATCATCCGTCACAGCGCAAAGCTCCCCGCCAGGCCAAGGCTCAGCTTCGCTCCGGTTCCGTATCCGCATCCCGCGCCTGAACCCGCCGGACTCCACAAGGTTTCGCCGTTTAGTCTTCGCGGCGGTAACAAAAAACGAAAGGCCGCATCCACAACCGGATGCGGCCCCAGTTTTATGTGCGCCTCGCTCTATCCCCGCAGCGCCATCTGGTCTGTCATAATCTGCGTCAGGTCCGGCTTCTTCAGCCCATGTTCCTGCTCGTTGAACTTGTCCACCTTGCTCGACCAGTTCATGCTGCAGAACTTCGGCCCGCACATGCTGCAGAACGCCGCTTCTTTGTAGTAATCGTCCGGCAGCGTTTCGTCGTGCATCGCCCGCGCCGTCTCCGGGTCCAGCGACAGCGCAAACTGCTTGTCCCAGTCAAACGTGTACCGAGCGTGCGAGATCGCATCGTCCCGATCGCGCGCCCCCGGCCGCTGCCGCGCCACGTCCGCCGCATGCGCCGCAATCTTGTACGCGATGATCCCGTCCTTCACGTCTTTCTCGTTGGGCAGCCCCAGGTGCTCCTTCGGCGTCACGTAGCACAGCATCGCCGCGCCGTGCCAGCCAATCATCGCTGCCCCAATCGCGCTCGTGATGTGGTCATATCCCGGCGCAATGTCTGTCACCAGCGGACCCAGCACGTAGAATGGCGCGCCGTCGCACAACTCCACTTCCTTATCCACCTGCAGCTTGATCTGGTCCATCGGAATGTGCCCGGGCCCTTCGATCATCACCTGCACATCGCTCTTCCACGCCTCGCGCGTCAACTCGCCCAGCGTCTTCAACTCCGCAAACTGCGCCTCGTCGCTCGCATCCGCGATACATCCCGGCCGCAGCCCGTCGCCCAGCGAGTAGCTCACGTCGTACTTCGCCATGATCTTGGTGATGCGGTCGAAGTTCTCGTACAAAAAGTTCTGCTTATGGTGCGAAGTCATCCACTGCGCCAGGATCGCCCCGCCCCGGCTCACAATCCCCGTAATCCGCTTCGCCACCATCGGGATGTACTGGACCAGTACGCCCGCGTGAATCGTAAAGTAGTCCACGCCCTGCTGCGCCTGCTCCTCGATCACCTCGAGATACAAGTCAATGTTCAAATCCTCCAGCTTCTTCACCCGCGCCAGCGCTTCATAAATCGGCACCGTCCCGATCGGCACCGGCGAATGCCGCAGAATCTGCTCGCGAATCATCGGAATATCCCCGCCCGTCGACAGGTCCATCACGGTATCCGCGCCGTAGTGCACCGCCGTGTGCAGCTTCCGCAACTCCTCATCCACATTCGACACCATCGCCGAATTCCCGATGTTCGCATTGATCTTGCACAGCGACCCCACCCCAATCGCCATCGGCTCCAGCTCCGGATGGTTCACGTTCGCCGGGATAATCATCCGCCCCGCCCCAACCTCGTCGCGGATAAGCGCAGGCGCCAGCTTCTCCACCTGCGCCACATACGCCATCTCCTCGGTAATCATCCCCTTGCGCGCAAAGTGCATCTGGCTCATGTTGCTGTCGCCGCTGCGTGCAGCCTCTTCCCGCCGCTTCACAATCCACTCCGCTCGCGGCGCTGGCACCTTGTAGTCGTTGCCCAGCGCACTCGCCTGCGCAGCATGCCCATTGCCGTTGGCGCGATGGCCATTCCCATTTTCACTCATGCACAAACCTCTGTTTATTGATTGGCCGTAGCTGCTTGGATGTCGCTTTGCCCCGTACCGTTATCCGAAAGTATACGCCGCAAAACACCGGTACTGTACCGGCCAGCCGTCTGCTGACTCGCTGACCAGCTGACTCGCTGTCTTACTGATTCACACCGCTCGCCAGGAATCCGCCGTCCACCACCAGAATCTCTCCGGTCACAAACGCCGATGCATCGCTCGCCAGGAAGATTGCCGACCCAACCAGCTCCTCGGTCTTGCCGAACCGTCCCATCGGCGTCCGCATCCGTAGTTCCTTGCCGCGTTCGCTCTTATCCAGCAGTTCCGCATTCAGCGCTGTGCGGAACACTCCCGGCGCAATCGCATTCACCGTCACGCCCTGCGTGCCCCACTCCACCGCCAGCGACTTGGTCAGCGCGCCCACGGCCGCCTTCGAGCACGCATACGCCGTCACTTCCTTCAGGCTCACAAACGTGTTCAACGACGCAATGTTGATGATCCGTCCATATCCATTGGCCAGCATGTGCTTCCCGAACACCTGGCACGCGCGCAGCGTTCCCGTCACGTTCGTATCCATGATGTCGTCCCACACGTCTTCCGGAAAATCCACGGTTGGCGCGCGCTTGATCTTCCCCGCGCAATTGATCAGAATATCCACCTTGCCCCACGCCTTCACCGTTTCGTCCAGCAGCCGCTCCAGCGTCGCACGGTCGCCCACGTCCGACGTCAGCCGCAGTGCCTTGCGCCCATGGCTCTCAATCAGCGCCGCCGCCTCATTCACCTGCTCCTGTCGCCGCGAGCTCGCCACCACGTCTGCGCCCGCCTCTGCCAGTCCTACGGCCATTGCCAGGCCAATTCCCGATGTGCCGCCCACCACTACAGCCGTCTTCCCGGTCAAATCAAACAACGAATGTCCCATCTCGAATCTTCCTCTCTAATACCACTGTCATCTGAGCGCAGCGAAGAATCGCCGCATTTGTTCTTATCTCCAACCTACCGCTGAATCCTCGCCGATCCGCCCTTCGCGAACTGCTCCACCTGGTCCAGTGTGGCCATCGTCGTATCGCCCGGGAAAGTCGTCATCAGCGCGCCATGCGCCCAGCCCAGCCGTACCGACTCGTCCGGCGTCTTGCCGCTCAGCAGCCCGTAGATGAACCCGGCCGCAAAGCCGTCGCCGCCGCCCACGCGGTCCAGCACCCGCAGCTCAGCCGTCGGCGCATTCACCGGAGTTCCATTCACCCATGCCACCGCACTCCAGGTATGGTGGTTGGTGTTGTGGACCTCGCGCAGCGTAGTCGCCACCACCTTCGTCTTCGGAAAGCGCTCGACCACCTGCTCCATCATGCCCAGAAACACGCTGGTGTCCAGCTTGGAACTCGCCGCCTGCGCGCTCGCCGCAACCTCCGGCCCGTGGAATCCAAGACCCTTCTGCAAATCTTCCTCGTTGCCGATCAGCACATCCACGTTCTCCACAATCTGTCCCAGCACCTCGTGCGCGCGCTTCATGCCGCCCTGCGGCTTCCACAGCTTCTCGCGGTAGTTCAGGTCCAGCGACGTCACCACCCCCGCAGCCCGAGCCGCCTTCATCGCCTCAATCACCAGCGCCGAAGTCGTCTCCGACAGCGACGAGAAAATCCCGCCCGAGTGGAACCACCGCACTCCCTCGCTGAAGATCGCCTTCCAGTCAAAATCGCCCGGCTTCAACTGCGCTGCCGCCTCGTTGCAGCGGTTGTAGAACACTATCGGCGCCCGCACGCCAAAGCCCTGGTCGCTATACACCGTGGCCATGTTCGGCCCCTGCACCCCGTCGTGCTTGAACTTCTTGTACAGCGGCTTCACGCCCATTGCGCGCACGCGCTCGTGGATCAGGTCCCCTATCGGATACTCCACCATTGCGCTTGCAATGCCCGTGCTCAGCCCAAAGCAGTCCGACAGGTTTGCCGCAACGTTGAACTCGCCGCCGCTCACGTGCACCGCAAAATTCGACGCCTTGCGGAACGGAATGATGCCCGGATCGAGCCGGTGCACCAACGCACCCAGCGAAAGCAGATCGAGCGCCTTCTTCTTCGGGATCTCAAACCCTAAACTCACAACGTCCTCCTCAACTTCCTTCTGATTGTCATTCTGAGCGTAGCGAAGAATCCCCGCATTGGCTCTTGTCTTTGTCTTTGCCGTTCGCTCTTGATCGGTCCAATCGGCGCCAATCGGTGTTAGGCCTCTGTCCTACTGCCCCAGAAACACCGGCTTGATATGCCTCTCCCACAAGTTCGCGATCACGTTCTGCGCCACCACGTCCTCATTCGCCTCCAGCGCCTCCAGGTACCGCGGTCCCAACTTTGCCGCAATCTTGAAGCCCACATGCAGCAATTGCCGGAAGCTCGGATTGTACGCCGGATTCTTCTGGTCGTGACGCAGCGCTGCGGCGTATTGTTTGCCCGTCCAGCCATTCACCTCAGCCGCCGTCGGCAGCTTGCTGTCGTCGATGTCGATCACCGTCGCGTACGGCACCGTCAGCTCGTCTTTGTGCGCCAGCGCCTCGGCGTAGATCTCCTTTGCAATCGCCAGCCCCGTGCCGCCCGACTCCGCCAGCCCGATCAGTTCTTCCAGCCAGTTCGTGCCCGCCGTCTTCAGGTGCACGCCCGCGTTGAACTTCTTCGCGCCATCGTGAATCGCCTTGTAGATCGAAAACTTGTCCGAACCCGAGTGCACGCTCAGCTTCAGGTTCGCCGGCAACCCGTACTTTGCAATCGCAAACGCAATCGTCGCCAGGTCTTCCTCAAACTCCTTGGCAAACTGCTTCACGTCGCCCACATAGTCCACGCCTTTGTTGAACCGCCCCGTAAACTTCGGCGCAATCGTCTGGATCGGAATCTTCTCGTCCGCAATCATCACCAGGATCACCAGCAACTCCGGCGGCGTCTGCGGATAATCGGTCTCGTCCATCGATATCTCAGGCACAAACCGTCCCGCGCCCTTGTTCTCCACCAGCAGCCGGTAGATCTCACCCGCGTTCTGCACCGCTGCCAGAAACTTGTTTGCAACGCCTTCCACAAACGCCTTGTCCGTCTTGAACGGCTCCGCAATTCCCGGAATCGTCACCGTCCCCACCAACTCCGGGTGCGCCGCGATGAACGCCTTCACATCCTCCGGCTTGGCCGGCTGACCGATCAGATCCGCCACGTCGATCGTAAAAAAGTTGCTCGGATCGAGAAAGCGCTGCACCGTCTTCAAATTGATGTGGTCCGCGTCCACAAAGTACGGCTTCGTCCACCCCAACTCCTTCACCGCCTCGTCCGCCGCCGCCCGCGTCTGCGACGGTTCCGACCCGATAATCGTGTGCTCCCGGTTCGACTTGTTCCACACCGGTACCACTTCCACGCCGGCATCAGCCGCCTTCATGCACGCCGCCAACTGCGCCTTCGCCTGGTGCGCAAACCGGTCGCCCACGCCAATCGAAAACTTCGGAAGTGTCAGATTCTCAACCGCTGTTATGCTCATCGCCCTACCCTCTCTGTTTTCAAACCCACTGGTCTAACCAATTTGCAACCGCCCCAGCATACTTCCTCACCCTCCGCCGGGGCAAATCCGTGACCCCCATCACCTCAATTAGAGTCAGCACCGGTCACATGAAGCGCCTTTCTTGTCACTCTGCAGCCATCTTGTTTGTCATTCTGAGCGAAGCGAAGAATCCCCGCATTTGGGCCGCAGCTCCTTATGAACCAGGGGCCAAGTCCTTGATCGGTTCCATCGGCGTAGATCGGTGTTAAGCCTTTGCTACCCCTTGAACCGCCCCTTATACGCCCACAGCCCCAGCCCCGGATTCGAGATATAGAAAATCTCCTCCCCGTCCACCACGTTCCACCCATCCTTCAGCTTCGCCGGGTCGTATTTCGCGCAGTATTCCCTCAGATCGCCGTACTCATAGTGCGCGCCTTCGATCTCCGCCCGCGTCAGCCCGCCCGGGCAATACCGAATCCGGAACCGCCCCTCGCTCGACCCATGAATCAAATGTGCCGCCGCCGACAAATTCCCCGCCAGCGCCGGATCGTTCTTCACCGCCTCCAGAGTCGCCGGCGTGCCGCAGTACCCGTACTTCCGAATCAGTTTGTCGATGGTCGGGTCTTCGCCGAACTCATGCACGCCCGGCGCCAGCACGATCAGCTCCGCATTATCCGCCAGCGCCATCCGCGTCCGGTACACGCTCTTGTTGCCCAGCCACGTGCTCTTGAACTCGTGCGGATCGAGAAACACCACCGCCTTCTTGATCTCGCGGTCCATCATCACGAAGTTGACCTTCATGCTCAGCTCCGCCGCTCGCTCAAAGCACTCCGCATCGTCCCCGACGAACAGCCCGTTGATCACCAGCTTGCCCGCGGCGTTCTTGCTCACCACCGTCAGCACATACACAATCGGCAGCCCCGTCGCAAAGTGCTCACTCGCATAGTTCAGCACTCGCCGCACCGGAGTGTCCGCGCGACCCATCATGCGCTCCATCCCATACACCGCGCCCAGGAAGTGCGAGCGATGAATTCCCATCACGCCGCCCGTGCCTACAAACACGTTCTTGTTGTAGCCCGCCATGCCCACCACTTCATGCGGTACTACCTGCCCAATCGACAGGATCAGGTCATGCCCGCCATCGCGCAGCAGCTTGTTCACCTGTGCCGGCCATGAATAGTCCAGCATGCCCTCGCTCACCTCGCGCACGAACTCGCAAGGCACCTCACCCAGCGTCACAATATCGTTGCGCCAGTCATGCACCCGGAACAGGTCGCGCGGTGTCGGCCCATACATCGTCTGGATCTCATGGTCGATCATCGCCTTGTGCGTGCCCAGCGCGGGCAGCACATCGGTCAGCGCGTCGCCATAGTAGTTCCACGCATACTCGGTCAGTTGCCCCGACATCGAATGCATCCGCGTGAAATCCGGTGGCACAGCCAGCACTCGCCTGCGCGGCCCCAGCTTATCCAGCGCGGTAAAAAGCGCCGCCTTGGTCTCGGCAGCGCTGAACTCAGTGGTCGGCGTTCCTGCTGCGTAGTAAAGACTCATGCGGATGATTTTACTTGTTTACCACCGATGCCCGCTGCTGTGTCCGCTCGAATGGCCGCCGCCGGACATCTTCGGCGCCTTCGGCTCCTTGAACTTCGGCGCAGAGTACTTCGGCTCCTTGAAACTCGGCTCCTTGAACTTCGGCTCTTTGTAGTTGTCCCCGCCAAACATGCGCGTCCCGCTTGACTTCTCCGCCTTCTCATACGACTTGAACGACTTCGAATCCGCCGGCTGGAACGAGTTGTACCCGCCCCCCGTCCGTCCGTAATCCGTCCGCCCGTAATCGCTGCGCGGATAGCTCTCCGCCGGCGCGCGATACGTCTGCACCGGCGCCGCGGCCCGCTGCCCTCCGTTGTAGTAGCTCGGCCCATACGCCAACCGGCTCTCCGGCCGGCTATACGCCTGCGGCCTGCTGATCGGCGCCGGCGTTCGGTTGTAAGCTTCCATCGTCGGCCGGTTGTAGCTCTCCGTCGCAGGCCGTACAGGAGCATACGCCCGCTCCACTGGCGCAACCCGCTCCGGCGGCCGCGCATATCCCTGCACCGGCGCCATCCCGCTCCCGCCCGATCGAGCATAGCCATTCCGCATCCCGCCAACCGCGCCGCGACCTGCGAACGCGATCATCCCGCCCCGCGGCAGACCCCAATTCGCCACCGTGCTGCTATGCGACATGTAATCCGAATGATTGAACAGGATCGCATTTCCCAGCCAGTTCACCACCCAGCTCAGCCAGCCGAACGGCGTATGATCGAACGCGGCCATCGCAATGCCCGCTCCGAAACGCAATGCGGGACCGACCGTCGAACTGAAGAATGATCCCAACGCTCCAAGCAGCGAGAATCCCGGATACGGTGTAACCGGATCCCCATACACCGTCCACGGGTTGTACTGCGGCACATACACCATCTGCGGACTCGAAGGCGCCAGTTCAATCGCGCCCTGGTCATAGCTCACCTGCTCCTGCGGCGTGCTCTGCAGATTCCCGGCAGCCTGCGCCCGCTGCCGCAGCACCTGCACCGCTTCCAGCACATCCTGCGGCTGGTTGTAGTAGGCATTGCCCAGCGCCGCGGCCCACTGAATGTTGCGGTCCATCTCTTCCAGCACCTGCGGAAACGCCGTCAACCCCTTCACGCTCGGGTCCCAGTTCTGCGCATCCGCCCCGCCCGCAATCTGGTACGGAGAAGCATTCCCTTGCATCTGCAGCCAGCGATCCGCGTCCTGCACCTGCGCGGGGTACGTCGACGCAGCCAGCACCTGCGCCACCAGCGTGTCCGGATCGAGCGCAATCGGCGCCACCAACTGCTCCAACTGGTCCGCATTCAGCGCCTGCCCACCAGCCTGCGCCTGCCCATACCCCTGCTGCGAATTCTGCTGCGGATAAGGCTGTCCCTGCTGCCCGTATCCCTGCTGTGGGTATGGCGCCGAATATTGCTGCTGCCCATACGACGGCTGCCCATACGACGGCGGCTGCGCATACTGTGGCTGTCCATAAGTAGGCTGCGCATATTGTGTCGTGGCGGGCCCATAGAACTGTCCCGGCCCCGGCCAGTACATCTGCGCGAAGGCCGCACTCGACCCCAACAGCACCAGGCCAAGCACCGCCGCAGTCACCGCCAGGCGTCTCACTCTCGCGCTTCCGTACCTCTCAGAAGTTGAGGAATGCGATGTCGACTCGAACGGCCGCCTTGAAAATCCGGCAGCCACAGTACCTTGCCTGCAAACTTGGAGTCCCATCTTCCCTCCATGGCCTGAACATAGCCTCACACAGAATCAGCGCCATGTCTAACGCCGCCGAACCTATCTTTCGGCTTTTGCCCGAAGATCGATCCGCCGAACCTAAACCCCGAACCGCACCGTTAGTTCTGTGCATATCCTCGCAATCGAACGCTGCCGCACTCGCAAGCCCTTACGACCCATGCATTTGATCACGGGAAGCGACCGGCACCGTATACTGGTGCGTCCGCACGAAAGGAACACCGCACCGATGAGCCTCTGCCGCAAAGCGCTCCTGGCCTGCCTCACCTTAATCCTCTGTCACCCCGGCATTGCCCGCGCCCAGGCAGCTTCGCAATCGTCCGCCCGCCCGCCCGAACCCCGTCAGGCATGGATGGACCCGTCGCTCGATCCCGACGCCCGTGCCGACCTTATGATCCACGAGATGACGCTCGACGAGAAGATCCAACTCGTCCACGGCGATGGCTGGGGCGTTCTCCGCGCCGGCGCCTTCGTCAACACGCGTCACAATGGCGGCGCAGGCTTTGTCCCCGGCATCCCGCGCCTTCACCTGCCCGACATCAACCTAGCCGACTCCGCATATGGCGTCCGCATGGCCGCCCTCCAGGGCCGCTACGCCACAGCGCTCCCCTCCGTCCTCGGCCTGTCCGCATCCTGGGACCCCGACGCTGCCTTCCTCTATGGCTCCGTCATCGGCCGCGAGCTCCGCGCCATGGGCTTCAACATGTCCATCGGCGGCGGCGTCGACCTCATCCGCGAGCCGCGCAACGGCCGCAACTTCGAGTACTCCAGCGAGGATCCCATCCTCGCTGGAACCATGGTCGGCCAGCTCGCCCGCGGCGTGCAATCCAACCACATCATGGGCGACATCAAGCACTACGTCCTCAACGACCAGGAGACCGGCCGCAACACCCTCAACGCCGAACTCGACCAGCGCGCCATGCGCGAGACCGACCTGCTCGCCTTCCAGATCGCCATCACCACGGCCCATCCCGCCGGCGTCATGTGCGCCTACAACCACGTCAACGGCGACTACGCCTGCGAGAACGACTTCACCCTCAACCAGGTCCTCAAGCACGACTGGGGTTTCCGGGGCTTCGTCCTCTCCGACTGGGGTGGCACCCACTCCACCGTCAAGGCCGCCCTCGCCGGACTCGACCAGGACCAGCCCGGCGACGATAACTTCTTCTCCGAACCGCTCAAGCAAGCCGTTCTCAGCGGTCAGGTCCCGCAGGCCCGCCTCGACGACATGGTCCATCGCATCGTGCGCAGCATGTTTGCCGCCGGCGTCATCGACCAGCCGCCCATGCCGCGCTCTGTCGTCGACCCCTTCCGCGGCCGCGACGACGCCCAGAAGATCGAAGAAGAGAGCGCCGTACTGCTGCTGAACACCGGCGGCATCCTTCCGCTCTCTGCCGCCAAGATCCGTTCCATCGCCATCATCGGGGGCCACGCCGACGTCGGCGTCCTCTCCGGCGGCGGCTCCGCACAGGTCGATTCACCCGGCGGCAACGCCGTCGACCCCAAAATGGGTGCATCCGTCTGGGGCAGGGCCATCTACTTCCCGTCTCCTCCGCTCCGCTACATCCGCGAGCAAGCCGCGCCCGGCACCGCCATCACCTACGACCCCGGCACCGATAACGCCGCCGCCGCGAAGGCCGCCGCATCCGCCCAACTCGCCATCGTCTTCGTCACTCAGTGGATGTCCGAAGGCCAGGACTCCGCCACCCTCAGCCTTCCCGACAAACAGGACGCGCTGGTAGCCGCCGTAGCCGCCGCCAATCCCAACACCATTGTCGTCCTCGAGAACGGCGGTCCCGTCAGTATGCCCTGGGTGCCCAACGTCAAGGGCATCCTCGAATCCTGGTACCCCGGCATCGGTGGCGGACAGGCCATCGCCAACATCCTCTTCGGCCGCGTCAACCCCTCCGGTAAGCTGCCGGTCACCTTCCCCGCTACCGATGCCGACCTCCCACATCCACAGGTCACCGGCCTCACCCCCCGCACCGGCAACAACGGCGCCGACGCCGGCGCAAGCAGCGGCCCGCGTCAGCGTCCCCAGCCCTTTGCCGTCGACTACAACGTCGAAGGCATGGCCGTCGGCTACCGCTGGTTTCAGGAGAAGTCGAAGCAGCCGCTCTTCCCCTTCGGCTTCGGCCTCTCCTACACCCACTTCGCCTACTCGAACCTCAAGGTCGGCCCCGACGCCAAGTCCGTCACCTTCGACCTTCGCAATACCGGCGCGATCGCCGGCAACGAGATCGCCGAGGTCTACGTCACCCTCCCCGCTTCCGCCGGCGAGCCTTTCCGCAAACTCGCCGGATGGAAGCGCGTCTCCCTCGCCGCCGGAGCAATCCAGACCATCGAAATCCCCCTCGACGCGCTCTACCTCTCCATCTACTCCACCATCGCCAACGCCTGGACCCGTCCCACCGGCGAATTCCTCATCGAAGTCGGTGGCTCCTCCGCATCCCTGCCGCTCCACCAATCCCTGCGTCTCGCCGCCCCGTAGACCTGACAGCCCGCACGCGGCGTCTCACGGTATGCAACCCTCGCGGTAGCGTACGCCACCGCCTGACTATATAGTTATTGCGTTAACTGAGGCTCGAATGGAATTTCACATCTCCCGCGCGGTTCGCGAAGCAGCCCAGGTCGACGACCTCCTGTTTAGCTACTCGGGCAACGTCGTCTTCGCCAACGTGGCTGCCAGCCGTAAGCTGGCCGAAGCGCTCAACAAGATGCGCGGCCCCGACGCCGACCCCGCCGGAGCCTTCAACGCCGGCGCGCTCTTCGCCATGGGCCTCATCGACGAACTCAGCCACGCCCTCGTCGCCAAGTACCGCAAAGAGATCGACCCCGCAGTACTCTCCGAAGCCGTCCGCTGGTTCACCGCGCAAACTGAACCCGCCAAGCTGCAGCAGTTGCTCCTTGAATTCACAGCCCAGTTTCCTAACGTCGCCGTATTTCGCGGGCAAATCACCGCTGAAAACTGGCTGCGCAGCACCACCGACGGCGTATCCAACCGCGAGGTTGCCCTCGAAGAGCTCCTGCTGCTCTGGCTCGCAAATAGCAACCCCGCATTCAAACCCTTCCAAACCCTCTTCGAAGACAAAAGCCTCAAGCAGGACACCGTCTATCCCAACGTCACCGCGGCCTTCCCCAACTTTTTCTCGACCCGCCCGCCCATCGCGCCCGAGATCGGAAGCCTCTTCGACGCTCTCCGTGCGCCCATCCTCGCCTCACCCGACTCGCTCATCGGCCAGCTCGACTTCATCCGCGAAAAATGGGCGCCCTACCTCGGCGACGAACTCAAGCGCATCCTGCTCGCCATCGACGTCCTCCGCGAGGAGGACCTCGCCATCTGGATGCGCTTCCATCCCCCCGGCCCCGACCAGTTCCGCCACGGCGCGCCGCAGTGGGGCGACATGGGTTTCGTCGGCGACGAGTTCATCGGCTGGGACGAGTTCCGCCGCAAAAAGTACGCCCACGGCTACCAGGCGCCGCTCGACGAATACGAAAACTTCTCCGCCGACCAGGCCTGGATGCCCAACGTAGTCCTCATGGCCAAGAGCACCTACGTCTGGCTGGAGCAGCTTTCCAAGAAATACCTCCGCCACATCTACCGCCTCGACCAGATACCCGACGAAGAGCTGCACCTGCTCGCCAGCCGCGGCATCACCGGCCTATGGCTGATCGGCCTGTGGGAACGCAGCGTCGCGTCGCGCACCATCAAGCGCCTGCGCGGCCACCACGACGCCGTCGCTTCCGCGTACTCGCTCAAAAGCTACGACATCGCCGAAGACCTCGGCGGCTGGGAAGCCTACAACACTCTCAAGCACCGCGCCGCCAACGCCGGCCTCCGCCTCGCCAGCGACATGGTCCCCAACCATATGGGCATCGACTCCCCGTGGGTCATCGAGCACCCCGACTGGTTCATCCATCGCTGGGAGAGCCCCTTCCCCGCCTACAGCTTCAACGGCCCCGACCTCTCCACCGACTCGCGCGTCGAAATCAAAATCGAAGACCACTACTACGACCAGACCGACGCCGCCGTCGCCTTCCGCCTCCGCCACTACGCCTCCAACGAAACCCGCTACGTCTATCACGGCAACGATGGCACCACCTTTGCCTGGAACGACACCGCGCAGCTCGATTACTCCAAGGCCTATGTGCGCGAGCACGTCATCCAGACCATCCTCCACGTCGCACGTCTCTTCCCCATCATCCGCTTCGACGCCGCCATGGTCCTCGCCAAGCGTCACGTCCAGCGCTTGTGGTTTCCCCTGCCCGGCGCCGGCGGCTCCATCCCGTCGCGGGCGGAAAACTCCATGTCGCAGGAGGAGTTCGACGCCCTCATGCCGCACGAGTTCTGGCGCGAGGTCGTCGACCGCGTCGCCGCCGAAGTTCCCGGCACGCTCCTCCTCGCCGAGGCCTTCTGGCTCCTGGAAGGCTACTTCGTCCGCACCCTCGGCATGCACCGCGTCTACAACAGCGCCTTCATGAACATGCTGCGCGACGAGGAGAACGCCAAGTACCGCAGCTACCTCAAGAAGACCATCGAGTTCGATCCCGACATCATGAAGCGTTACGTTAACTTCATGTCGAATCCCGATGAACGCACGGCAATTGACCAGTTCGGCACCGGCGACAAATACTTCGGCGTCTGCACCCTGCTCGCCACCCTCCCCGGCCTGCCCATGTTCGGCCACGGTCAGATCGAAGGCTTCACCGAGCGCTACGGAATGGAGTTCAAGCAGGCCCGCATGGATGAGTGGCCCAACGAAGACCTCGTCGCCCGCCACCAGCGCGAGATCGCGCCGCTGCTCAAAAAGCGTTACATATTCGCCGGCAGCTCCGACTTCACCCTCTACGACTTCTGGAACGGCTACGGCGCCGTCGACGAAAACGTCTTCGCCTACTCCAACCGCTTCGGCGGCGAGCGCTCCCTCGTCGTCTACAACAACAAGTACGACTCGACCCACGGCACCATCCACATCTCCGCGGGATTCATGGACAAAGGCAGCGGCCAGATGCGTCAGCGCAGCCTCGCCGAAGGCCTCGCCCTGCCCACCAGCGAGTCGGTCATCCTCGCCTACCGCGACACCCACGGCCTCGAACACCTGCGCCGCGCCACCGACATCCACTACCACGGCATGCACTTCGACCTGCGCGGCTTCCAGTGCGTGGTTCTGCTCGACTGGCGCGAACTCCGCCCCTCTGCCGAGTGGCCATGGGATAGCCTCTGCGATCAACTTCGCGGCGCCGGCGTCCCCAATCTCGATCAGGAGGTCATTCGCCTCCGCCTGCGCCCGCTCTTCGACACTCTCCGCCAGGCCATCAGTGCCGACAACATCCGTGCGCTGGCGACCATCGCCTGCGAGCGCGAGCCCGCATGCCGCGCCGCCTCACCCGCGACCGCCGAAGTATCCACCGCGCCGGACGCACTCGATCCCCGCCTGCAATCGCTGGTCGACAAGAGCCAGGCCTTTTACTCCAAGCTGCTCGAAACCCTCTCGCCTGAAGACCGCGCGTTGATGGAACGCCCTGCTGTCTTCTCAACACCGGAGCTGAAATCTGGTGCCCCCACTACGCCCATCCCTCCCAGCGCGCCCAGCTACGCCGGCACCGTCCGCGAGCTTTCCGCCGCCGCAACTCTCATCCCCTCGCTCGCTCAATCCTTCACCACCGACTGGACTGCCGAAGCCCGCCGCCTGCTCCCCGGCCGCAAACCGGGCACATCAGCCGACCACGCCTGGGCGCCGCTGCTGGCGTGGATCGTCCTGCGCAGCCTTCCCTCCCAAAGCGACACGCTCGCTCTCTTCGACCGGCTCGAACTCCGCTGGGCCCTCGCCGACATCTTCTCCTCCATGGGCATGGAAGGCGAAGCCAAATGGCGCGCCGCTGCACAGGTGCGCATGCTGCTCGCCGAGTCCGCGGCAGCTTCAGTTTCAGTCCGCTCCGAAACCTTCTGGGCTGACCCCGACGTCCGCTGGCTCGCCGGCGTCAACACCTCCTCCGGCATCACCTACTTCAACCGCGAACAGTTTGAAGAGCTGCTTGCCTGGCTTCAACTCCCCACCCTCATCAAAATCGCGCAGCAGGACTCAACCCAGGCCAAAGCCATCGCGGATCTGGAGTCCGCCTTCGCAGCCGCCTGCGAAGCCGCGCACGACGCCGGCTATCGCCTCGACCACTACATCGCCTCGTCCAAACCCCAGCTCGCCAAGCCCCAACTCGCCGAGCCCATCGACTCCGCGCCGGTCACCAGTTAGACCGTCCGCAAGAATCCCAACAGGTGCTCAAAATAAACCGCCTGGTCGTCCCACATCGCCAGGTGGCTTCCCTCCGGGCAAATCGCCGACTTCGCGTTCGGCATCAGCGTCGCCATCTTCCGAATGTCCTCCGGGTCCATCGTGTCGTTCTCCGCTCCCAGAGTCAGCGTCTTCACCTTGATCTTGTGCAGATCGTCCCACCGCTCCCAATCTTTAAATGTCCCGGTAACCACAAATTCGCTCTTCCCCTGCATGTGGTTGTAGATCGCAAGGTTCGCATCGCGAAACGCGCGGGTCACCGGCTCCGGCCACGGCTTCGACCGGCAGATCGCAATCGGATACAGCTCCTCCATCATGATCCGCTGGAACTCCGGCGCGTCGTAATCCTCCGTCGCCTCAAATACGTGGAGCGTCGCCAGCGTCACCGGATCCAGCTTCTTCGCCACGTCCCCGATGCGCTTCAGGTAAGACTGCATCCCCGCCGTCATATTCGAGATCACCAGCGCGCGCAGGTTGTGCTGGTACTTCAGCGCATATTCAATCGCCAGCATCCCACCCCACGACTGCCCATACAGCACAAAGTTCTCCAACCCCAACCCGAGCCGTACCTCCTCCACCTCCTCCACAAACCGTGGAATCTCCCACAGCGACAGGTCTTCCGGCCTATCCGAGTTCCCGCAGCCAAGCTGGTCGTAGTAGTACATCTCGATCCCCGCCTCTGGCAGAAACGACTCCATCGCCTCCAGGTACTGATGCGTGAACCCCGGCCCGCCGTGCAGCAGCAGCACCTTCACCGGCCCGCTCCCCATGCGCTTCGTCCACACCTTGTACTTCCCGCCCATCACCGGAATCATGCGTATCCCCGCCACGCGAATCCCCACTGGATTCAAGTCCTCCACACTCACAGCCATGCGCCCTCCCCATATTGTCCAAAGATTCCCTCGAAGTTTAGCCTATCCCTCGCGGTTGGCGCGCGCCTCATCGCTGATCGCCGACAGCTGATCACTGGTAGCTGATAGCCCTAGACCTTGAGCCTTCTCTTCCCTCCGTGCTCTCTCGTTGCCTCTGTGTCCTCTGTGATTCGCTTTTCAACGAGCCGGCCCTGCGACTGCGTCAACCCTCTACAATCACCTCAGCAATGCCCGCACGCCTCATCCTCAACGCCGACGACTTTGGCCTCACCCCCGGCATCAACCGCGCCATCGGCGAGCTCCACTCCGCAGGCGTCCTTACCTCCGCAACCCTGATGGCCAACGGTCCCGCATTTTCGGATGCCGTCGCCGTCGCCCGCGCCCACCCCACCCTCGGCGTCGGCTGCCACATCGTCCTCACCGACGGCATCCCCATCTCACCGCCCGAAACCATCCCCAGCCTGCTCGGCCCCGACCGCAAGTCCTTCCGCCCGTCCCTCATCGCCTTTGTTCGCGCGCTCCTCCTCGGCCGCATCCGTTCAGAAGAAATCACCCGCGAAGCTCTCGCCCAAATCGAGGAGCTCCAGCGCGCCGGAATCAAGATCACCCACCTCGACACCCACAAGCACACCCACCTCTTCTCCGCGGTCGCCCGCCCGCTCCTCGAAGTCGCCGAACAGGCCTCCATCCGCGCCATCCGTAATCCGTTTGAACCGCAATGGGATGTTGACCTCAAGCAAGGCACTCGCACGCGCCGGCTCGCCGTCAAGCTCATCGGCCGCCTGCGCCCACGCTTCCAAGCCGCGCTCCAACTCCATCAGGGCCGCATCCGCACCACCGATGGCACGGTCGCCATCTCTGCTACGGGCGAACTCAACTCCACCACGCTGGCGCTGGTTCTCGCTGCCCTTCCACCCACTGGCACCCATGAACTCTGCTGTCACCCCGGATACAACGACCGCGACCTCGATCGCGTCACCACCCGCCTCCGCGCCCACCGCGACGCCGAGCGCCAGGCGCTCCTCACAGAGATCCCGCGCATCCTCGCCCAGCCCAACCCACCCCAGCTCATCCACTACGGCGATCCGGCACCTGGCCTGGAACTTAGCCCACGAAATCGTCATTAGCCCACGAAATCGTCATTCTGGCTGAAGGCCAGAATCTCTGGTATTGTACTTCGGACCACTTCCAAGCCCACCCTCAATCAAGCGAAGCAAACCTCTTCGCTCTGACTCGCCGCCTGTGGCTGCTCGCACCCGGCCAGCAGCTTTGCCACCACATCCGCCGCGAAGTATTCAGTGCGTCCCGGCTTCAGGAAGCACGCCACCGTGCACAGGTCATCGCCCGCCGTAATCAACCCATGCTCCTCGCGTTTTCCATTCCTCTTCTGCTGATAGCCGATGTTCGCCAGCAGCCCGTTGCACACGCACTTTCTACCCACCGTGTCTTCTAGCTGGCCACCCTTCGACAGGTACAAGCTCACCGGCTCAGCCGCACAGCGATAGCCGATCCCGCCCTCCGCCGTCCGGTACGTCTCCCGCAGAAAGCCAAGATCGCAGATCCGCGGCCGCTCCGCATACACCTCTGGGTCGGAGGCCGTGCCATGCAACTGCGCCACCTTGAACGGGAATCCCGTCGGCGACGCCAGCGGGTCCGTGAACACGTGCGCACGACCGGCAATCACCTTCGCCAGCAACGCATCCTTGTAGTCCTCGCGCAGTCCGGACTCCCACGCAAACTCAAATGCCGTCCCCACCTGCACGCCTGCGGCACCCTGCGCCAGAGCCTCCCTCACCTTCTCCGGATGCCCATATCCGCCGGCCAGCCAGAACGGCACGCCCAGCTCGCGCAGCTTGCCAATATCGATCGTGTCCCGCTCCCCATACACCGGCTCGCCCAGCTCCGAGAGTTGCATCTTGCCCCGCGGCGGAGCGTTGTGCCCTCCCGCCGTCCGCGTCTCGATCACCAATCCATCCACTCGTCCATTCGCTTTCTTCAGCATGGTCACGGCCAGCGTGTTGGACGACACGATCGGCAGAAACTTCGGCCGGCTCAACGGTCCCAACTCCACGCCCATGTACTCGCGCGGATCGAAGCGCATGGTGGTGTCGTCACCCTCCTGCGCGCCAACGATATGGACCGCATACTCCGCCGCCCGGTGTTCGACATACCCATCCAGCACGCCCGGAATCTTCAGCGGAATCCCCGCGCCCATGATTACGTATCCCACCCCGGCCAGCATCGCGCCGTAGATGCACGGCAGATGCGCCGCCTGAATCTTCTCCAGGTAATTGATCCCTACTGGATTCCGGTGACCCTGCCGAGCCAGAATCACCTCAACGAAGTTGGCCACAATGCACAGCTCAACCAACTCGCGCGGATTCTCCTTCGAGAGCATCGGCACCGGCTTGTACGGTGTTCGCTCACCCTTGCCGCCCGGAATGAAAAAGCTCGTCCACACGCGCTCGGCCATCGCGCGATCGGGAAACTCGTCCAATCCCCGCCGCATATGGCCGCCCTCATCGCCATCCTGCAACCGCCGCGCCAGAATCTGATCCAGCGCCGTTCCCGATACCAACCCTAGTTGTCCCGTTCGCGACACGGCTTGCGCCAGCCGCCAATTCGAAACTCCCGCACCCATCCCACCCTGAATTACTACTGGTAAACGCTCACTCATATGTTTTTAATTATTCGCCCCGCTGAGAAGGTCCATCGTATTAGTTTTGTAACCTTCCTCACATAGCCTGGCGTCGCCGCTTTGACTAACACCAGGCTGGTTGCAGGTTCGCATACCCCTCACAAACAAGATGTGACATACGTCACTGCAACCCCCCCGGGCCTACGCCTAGTCTGATCATGCGTAGAGAACTTCAACTGTCTCCCCGGCGGCAATGCCGAGCAACTTCGCCGTCATCGTACCGGAGGCCTATTTTTGATCCGACTTGTGTTGGCCCAATGAGCAAAACTGTCATCGTCGGCGGCGGCATTGCTGGATTGGCAACCGCGTTCTACCTGCAGCAAAGCGGCGTATCCGACTTCACTTTAATCGAGTGCTCTCCCCACTGGGGCGGGAAGATCACCTCCGCCGCCCAGGATGGCTTCCTGGTCGAAGGAGGCCCCGACTCGTTCATCACCCAGAAGGCCGCGGCCATGCACCTCTGCGCCAGGCTTGGTTTGTCCCATCAGTTCGTCGGCTCCAACACCGGCAAGAACGCCACCACTTACGTTTGGAGCCGCGGCCAACTTCATCCCATCCCCGAAGGCATGATGCTGATGGCGCCCACCATGGTGCTTCCCTTCCTGCGTTCGCGCCTCATCTCCTGGCCTGGAAAGCTGCGTATGGGCATGGAAGCGCTCGTTCCCCGGCGCCTCGACGATCAGGACGAGAGCCTCGCCGGATTCGTCCGCCGCCGCCTCGGCTCTGAAGCCCTCAACAAGATCGCCGGCCCCCTGATGGGCGGCATCCACGCAGCCGATCCCGAAAAGCTCAGCCTCAAGAGCACCTTCCCCATGTTCCAGGAGATGGAGAAGAAGCACGGCAGCCTGCTCCGCGGAATGATGAAGCGGCTAAGGCACCGCGCCGCGCCCGGTTCCAAAGCCACTCCCATGTTCATGTCTCTCCGCGGGGGCCTGCAGCAACTCGCCGACGCGTTGATCGCCCAACTACCTCCGCAATCCTTGCGCCCCGGCTGCTGCGTGCTCAGCGTGCACCCAGACGGAAAGCACTACAAGGTCGTCCTCGGCGACGGCGCCTCCATCATAGCCGACGACATCGTCTTTGCCACCCCCTCCTACGTAACCGCCGACCTGGTCCAGCAGATCGATCCCATGCTTGCCTCCCGCCTGCGCAAGATCCGCTACGTCTCCACCGCGACCGTCTCCCTCGGATTCAAGCGCAGCCAGATCGACCATCCCCTGCAGGGCGCCGGCTTCATAGTGCCCCGCAGCGAGCGCCGCAGGATCACCGCCTGCTCCTGGTCTTCGGAGAAGTTCCAGTACCGCGCTCCCGACGATTCCGTTCTGCTGCGCGTCTTCATCGGCGGCGATCTCGCCGAAGATCTCGCCGAACAGGACGAGCCCGCGCTGATCGCTCTCGCCCGCGAGGAGCTTAAGGCCATCATGGGAATCACCGCAACCCCCGTGCTCGCCAAAGCCTATCGCTGGCACAAAGCCAACCCGCAATACGACCTCGGCCACGCGCTGCGCATCGCCGAAATCGAACGCACCCTCGCTAACTTTCCCGGCCTGCACCTCGCCGGAGCTGCCTACCGTGGGTCCGGCATTCCCGACTGCATTCAGAGCGGCATGAACGCCGCACTGTCCATCGCAGCGCGAGTCCACGCCAACCGTCCCTACCGGGATCAACATCTGTCGGCCTGCATTGGGTCCTAGGAGATAACCACATGCCCATCATCGATATCAGAGCCATCGCACCGACCCCAGCAGCCCACCCGCACGCACACCACGCCGCGCATCACAACTACTCCCGCAATCCCATGCTCGTCTATTGGGAGATGACTCAGGCCTGTCCTCTGGCTTGCCGCCACTGCCGCGCCGAAGCCGTCTCCACCGCGCACCCCGGCGAACTCACCCACGCCGAGAGCCTCGACCTCCTCCAGCAGATCGCCGCCTTCGACACCAAGCCGCACCTCATCCTTACCGGCGGCGATCCGCTCCAGCGTGCCGATATCTACGCCATCATCGACGAGGCCTGCCGGCTCGGCCTCACCGTCTCCATCACTCCGGCCGCCACCGCCGAGCTCACCACCGAACTCTTTGCCAAACTCAAGGCGCACGGAATCGACAGCGTCGGCCTCTCGCTCGACGGCTCCTCCGCGGCCCGCCACGAAGCCATCCGCGGTGTCACCGGCTGCTTCGACTGGACCATAGACGCAATCCGCAAAGCGGCCGAGGCAGGCTTCCCCATCCAGGTCAACACCCTCGTCTCTGAGGAGACCGCGGACGATCTGCCCGCCATCTACGAACTCCTCAAGGCCCACAAGATCATGCGCTGGAGCCTCTTCTATCTCATCGCCGTAGGCCGCGGCAAAGAACTCCAGCCCGTCACCCCGCAACGCGGCGAGGAGCTGATGCACTGGACCCACAAGCTTGCCCAGAGAGCGCCGTTCGCCATCAAGACCACTGAAGCCCCCTCCTACCGCCGCGTCGCCTTGAACGCCATGCGCGAAGAGGGCCGCACCGGAGCAGAGATCGAGCGGACTCCTGTCTACCGCGGCTTCGGAATCCGCGACGGCCACGGCATCATCTTCGTCTCCAACCAGGGCGACATCTATCCCGCAGGTTTCCTTCCGCTCGCTACCGGCAATGTCCGTACCGACAGCCTGGTCGACGTCTATCGCGACTCCCCCATCTTCCAGGCTCTGCACAATCCCAGCAACTTCCACGGCAAGTGCGGAGTCTGCGAGTATCGCACCCTCTGCGGCGGTTCCCGCGCCCGCGCCTTCGCCTACACCGGCGACCCGCTGGGCAGCGACCCCTTCTGCCCATACGAGCCCCGCAGCGCCTCTCGGTCCCCCGCCGCCACCGAGTCCGCCCAAAACATCCTCGCCGGCGTCTACTAGAAAGAACTGCCGCGTTCTGCCGTAACCGACCCAACGCGGCATCACCTCGCAATCTCTGTGTCCTCTCTTTTTCCTCCGTGTTCTCTGTGGTTCGTTCTTTTCTTCAATCTCTCTCCTGAACTCGGAACCCTGCCGTCTGGCCACCCGTGTTACGGTTATCACGTTGTGACGCGGGATACTGACCAACCTGCCCACCGCAGGCCATTCTTGCAAAATAAGACAGTCGAGCAATGAACACCAAAGACACAGATCGTCTGGTCGAAGCGCTCTCCAGCAACTGGCAGGCGGAGATGCGCGGCTATCACACCTACAACACCCTCTCCCAGCAGGAGCCCGAGCCTCATCGCCGCAGCATACTGCGCCATCTGGCCCTGGCCGAGAAGCATCACGCCGACCTGTGGTCCACCCGCCTCACCGCACTCGGCGCTCCTATTCCTGAGTACGATGGCACAGAATCCGGAGAGGCCGGCACCCTCGCCAATCGCATTGGCGGCCAGGGCCTTGCGCTGCGCCGCCTGGAACTCGAAGAAAGCCGCGACATTGCCCGTTACGGCAAGCAGATCGAAGAACTCGACGATCCCTCCAGCACCGCCATCCTAAAAGAAGTCCTCGCTGACGAGGCCGACCACTACATCACTCTCGGCGGCCTAATCCGCCAGCACCTTCCCGTCGAACCGATAGCCCCAGAGCTCGCCAAACACGCGCTCGACGAACTGGTCGCCACCCGCGAAAAGGGCCAGCCCAAGGCCGCCAGTTGGATCGGCGACGCCATCTACGGCGTCAACGATGGCCTCGGCGCCATCTTCGGCATCGTCTCCGGCGTCTCCGGCGCTACCACCGGCAACGCTCACTTCGTCCTCATCGCCGGCCTCGCCGGAATGATCGCCTCTGCGCTCTCCATGGGCTCCGGCGCCTATCTCGCCGCCAAGAGCGAGCGCGAAATCTACGAGGCTGAGTTCGCCCGCGAACGCGAAGCCGTCGAGTACAACGAGGCCGAAGCCCGCGAACTCCTCTCCCTCACCTACCAGGTCCGCGGCCTCTCTGCCGAGGACGCCGACCACTTCGTCGGCCACATCGCCGAGAAGAAAGAGCAGCTCGTCGAAGCCCTCGCTCGCGAGCGCCTCCACATCAGCGCGGAGGGTCTCAGCGTGCCCTGGGTCTCCGCCGCATCCGGCGCGCTCTCTACCGCCGTCGGAGCCTTCATCCCGGTGCTGCCCTTCTTCTTCATGGCCGGAATGCCCGCGATCATCGTCGCCGCCGTCATCTCCCTCGCCGCCCACTTCGCCGTCGGAGCCGCCAAATCGCTCATCACCATTCGTTCCTGGTGGTCCAGCGGCCTCGAAATGACCGCCGTCGGCGCCATCGAAGGCATCGTCACCTACACCATAGGCATCGGCATCGGCCGGCTCTAACTCGCTTCACTGAAATCGTCATTCTGGCGAAGCCAGAATCCCCGTATTTGTCTTGGCTCCCTCGCTTGCTCAAAGCTGACCGCTGACAGCCGATAGCTGATTCTGAATCCAAGACCGTGCCACCTCATACCAACCGCAATCCCATCCGATGCGCATGCGCCAGCGTCCGCGCCGACAACTCCTGATGCGGCTGTTGCGCCGCTAGCCCGATCCACAGCTTGCCCACCGGCTTGGCTCCCAGCATCTTCGCCGTTAGGCGCAGTGCACGCGCAGCCCCGGTAAGCAACGGAATACAAAATCCCGGCATCGCGCTCGAAGACACCAGCACCGCCTTCTTCCTCGGCATTGTATTGCGCGACTGAGGCGCAGACATTCCCCATGGCCAATAAGTGGCGCCCAGCAGCCGCTCCATAAACCGCCGGAAGATCGCCGTCGCATTCCAATAATTCACCGGCGACCCCAGCACAATCGCGTCTGCCGCATCCAGTTCATCCAGGATCGACTGCAGATCGTCCTTCTGCACGCATTGGCCCCGTTGCAGCCCCGGCGCCTGCGTGCATCGTCGGCAGTTCTCGCAGAACTCCAGATGCCGGTCCGTCAGATAGATGGTTTTGGTCTCCGCGCCCTTTTCCCGCGCGCCCTCCAGAACCGCCTGCACCGCGGTATCAATAATCCCGCCTTTGCGGTAACTGCCGACGATTGCCACGACCTTGCGTCCCATGGCGAACCTCCCACGATTCGCCCCAAGTCTAGTCTTCCGTCGCCAAAAGGATGTGCCGCAAATCACACTCGTTTCGCGCCCGAATCAGAGAACCGGAGAGCCACCTCCGCAGCCCTCCGGCACAAACACTCAACCCAACGCAGCCTTCTCTGTGTTCTCCGTTTTTCTCTGTGTCCTCTGTGATTCGCTTCTCTACGCCACCGCACGCCGTTCGCGCTCCCCGCCGCGGCTGTGTTTGTCCTTGCTCAGGTTCACGCTTACCACCTTGGACACGCCGCGCTCCTGCATGGTCACGCCGTAGATCACGTCCGCCTCCTGCATCGTCCGCTTGGAGTGCGTGATCACCACAAACTGCGTGGTCGCCGCCAACTCCGAAATCAGCTTGGCGAACCGGCCCACGTTGGTCTCGTCCAGCGGTGCATCCACTTCGTCCAGGATGCAGAACGGCGCCGGCTGGAACTGGAATATCCCCACCAGCAGCGACAGCGCGGTCAGCGCCTTCTCTCCGCCGGACAGCAGCAGAATATTCTGCAGCTTCTTGCCTGGGGGCGAAGCCACGATGTCGATCCCCGACTCCGCCGAGTTCTCCTCGTCCGTCAGCCGCATAAACGCCTGCCCGCCGCCGAACAGCTTCGCAAATGTCACCCCAAAGTTCTCGTTGATCACCTTGAACGCCTGGTCGAACTTCACCCGCGAAACATCGTCAATCTCCTTGATCGACGCCTGCGTGTTCTCGATCGACTCCATCAGGTCCTTGCGCTGCGTCTCCAGGAAGCTGTGCCGCTGCGCCGTCTCCTTGTACTCCTCCAGCGCCATCATGTTCACCGGCCCCATCGCCTCCAGCCGCTGCTTCAGCGCCCGCGCCGTCTCTTCCTCGACCGCCAGCGCCTCACCCTCAATCCGCGCAATCTCCGCATCCTCGCGCAGCGCCGCAGCCTGCGCGCCCAACTCGTTCAGGCACGTCGCATCCACATGCTCAATATCCGACCCCAGCTTCGCCGCCCTCGCCGTCAAGTTCGCCCGCTCCTCGCGCACCGCCTCCGTCTCATGCCGCAGCGCACGCAGCTTCGTGTCCAGCTCCGCCATGCGCATGCGCAGTTCGCCGGCTTGCTCCGTCAAACGAGCTCCCTCGGCAATCGCGCTCGCTCGCGTCTCCGCCAGCACTCCATGCTGCGTTCCCAGTTCCGCCGTCTCCTGCTCGCGCCTTACCTTCTCCGCGCCGGCCGCATCCATCTGCTGCTCGATCTGCGTAATCCGCGCGCCGTGTCCAATCGCTACACGGTTTGTCTGCTCAAAATTCGACGCCGCATTCCTCCGCCGCTCTTCCAATCCAGCCAGCGCAGCGGAAGCCTCCGCCGCCGCCTGCTGCAGCGCCTCGCGCTCCGTACGCAGTCCATCGAGCTGCGCCTGCAACTCCTCAAGCTGCGCCTCCAATCCCTCGCGTTCCGTCTCGAACGCCGCTGCCTCCTGCTGCCTCCGCGCAATCGTTTCCTGCTTCCCTGCCCGCGCCTCGCGGTTGCGTTCCGTCGCCAGCGCCCACTCCTGCAATCGCCGCTCAATCCGCGCGCTCTCCGATTCCATCTGTTGCAACGCCGCGCCCGAGTTCGCCGACTCACGCTCCGCATCTCGCCGCTCCTGCGTCTTCGCGTCCTGCGCCGCCGTCAGCTCGCGCAGTTCGCGCTCCAGCCCCGCGGCTTCCACCTCCGACTGCGCCAGCGCCGTCTCCACCGCATCCAGCTTCTGCTGGACTTCGCTCAACTCGCGCTTCAACGCCAATGGACCCTGCTCGCGCACGCGCCCGCCTGTCACCGTCGCATTGTGGAACGCCTCGCCGCTCGGACTCAGAAAGAATCCCCGCGGATGCTCACTCGCCAGCCGCCGTGCCGTCGCCGTATCGTTCGCAATAAATCCATCCCGCAGCTTCGGCAGCATTCCCTCCAGCGAATTGCCAAACCCATTCAGCACTCGCACGCAGTCCTTCAGCGCCACCACGCCCTCGGGCGTTTCCGTCCTGTTCCCTGTTCCCTGTTCCCTGCTCTCATCGTCCCCATGCACTAAAAACGTAGCCCGCCCCGCCACATCCGACTCCAGCATCCGCACGCCGGCGTCTGCCGCATCCCAACTCTTCACCACCACATAGTTCAGCTCGTCGCGCAGGAACTCGTCCACCACGCCTTCGTACTGCCCATCCACCTCAAGAAAATCCGCCAGCGTCCCCACCGGCGACAGTCCATTGCTCCCACCGTTCCGCGTATTCGCCTTGAAGATATTCCGCACCGTGTCGGTCGAGTAGCTATGCTCCCGAATCAGCGCGTCCAGCGAACTCCGCCGCCCCTCCAGCGTCGCCCGCTCGCCGCGCAACTGGTCGCCCCGCCGCTTGGTCGCCACTTCCCTCTCCCGCGCGCCGTCGATCTTCAACCGCAGTTCGGCAATCTCCGCCTCCAGCACCTTCAGCCGCTCGGTCACATCGCCAAACGTCATCGCCACCTGTCCGCGCTGCACTCCAAGCTCCGCCAGCTCGCGCCGCGCCGTGTCTTGCTCTTGCACCAGCCGCTCTTGCTCGCCATCCAGACTCGCCAGCGCCGCCTCCGCCTGCGCCTGCTCGTTCCGGCTCGCCGCGGCGCGCTGCACCAACTGCATCGCCCCGCGCCGGTTCTGCTCCGCCTGCTGCTCCGCCGCCGCAACTGCCCGCACTGCTTCCTGCGACCGCTGCTGCTGCGCCTGCGCCGTCTCCCGCGCGCCCGACGCCTCTGCCGTAGCGTTCTCCAGAAAACTCCGCTGCGCCTCCAGATCGCCCGCCACCACGCGCAGTTGTTCCCGCGCCTGCTCCAGGTCGTTTCCGCCGGCCGCAATCCGAGCAGTCAGTTCGGCCACGCGGTCCGTGTTCGCAGCCATGCGTGCCGTCACCCGTTCCAGCTCCACGGCGCAGTGGTTCGCCTGCGCTCCCGCCTCGCGAATCTGCCGGTCGAACTCGTACCCCTGTTCAACCCCGGCCGTGTGCTCCGCGTCCATCGCCTCCACCGCCGCGGCCTGCTGGTCGATCTGCGCCGTCAGCATCGCAATCTGCGCTGCAACCGCCGCCTGCTCCGCATCCAGTTGCTGCATCCGGCTCGCCAGCACCACCCGCAGACGCCCGCGCAGTTCCTCGCGCAGCAGTCCATACCGCTCCGCCTTCGACGCCTGCCGCTTCAGCGACCCCATCTGCCGCGTCACTTCCTCAAAAATATCGTTCACGCGCGCCAGGTTCACCTTCGCCGATTCCAGCCGTAGCTCCGCCAGCCGCTTCTTCGTCTTGAAGCGCGTAATCCCCGCAGCCTCTTCCAGAATCGCCCGCCGGTCCATCGGCTTCGAGCTCAGGATCTGCCCAATCCGCTCCTGCCCGATGATCGCGTACGTCTCCCCGCCCAGCCCGGTCCCCATAAAGATGTCCTGGATATCCCGCAGCCGGCACATCTTCCCATTCAGCAGGTACTCCGAGTCGCCCGACCGGAACAGCCGCCGCGTAATCGTCACCTCGCCCGCGCGCACCGGAGACCGCCCAAACTTCCGCCGCCGAATCTTCAGCACCACCCCACTCGGATCGCCCACCACATCGGGTGCTACCGCAGTCGAACCCGCGCCCTCTGTCCCCTGCTCCCTGTTCCCTGTTCCCTGCTTCTCTATTCCCTGCTCTATTCCAATCACCACCCCCGGCTGGGCCTCCGCAACCGCCTCTTCCGTCTCCTGCTCCCGCATCTTCCGCAGTTCGGCCTCGTTCCAATCACCAGCCAGATCCAGATCTCGCTCGCTCGATCCATCACTCGACCAGTCGCCCTCGCCCGCAGCGCCGTCGCCCAGCGCCGCTCCGTCATACACCTCCGGATCAACCAGTGTCAGCGACACCTCCGCCATCCCCGTCGGCTTGCGCTCGCGCGTCCCCGCAAAGATCACATCCTCCATCTTTCCGCCACGCAAGCTCTTGGCACTCTGTTCGCCCAGCACCCACATCACCGCGTCCGCGATGTTCGATTTGCCGCAGCCGTTCGGGCCCACCACCGCCGCAATGCCGTCTCCCGAAAGATGAATCTCCGTTCGGTCGCAGAACGACTTGAACCCTAGAAGCTGGACCTTTTTGAGCTTGAGCAAACCGCACCTCCCAATACCGCAACTACGCGCAAAACCGCGCTTTCCCGCAAATTCTCGCCCCACGCGGCACACCCTCAGAATGACGCACCGCGCTGTGTCTAATCTAACTGTCGCAACAGACAGCATCAACAAGGTAAATACCACCCGTTGTGGATAAACCGCCCTCAACCCCACAAATGGGCTGTCTTATCCAGTCCTTACGAGAAAAGATACCCCCCGCCCGCCCCCATTCCAGCATACCCCTTCCCCACCTCGCGCCCCCGTCACCCCCCCCGAAAACCCTCCTTCGCAGCCTTCTCTTTTTCCCTGATCACCAACCCTCCGCCCACCCAACACTACACACCTGTGAGCCCTGTCACATACAGCCCCGTCCTCTCTCCCATATCAATAGATTGTCGGTTGTCGTGGAACAAACTCTCCCCACGCGCAGTCATCTCCGGAAGGACATATCGCTCGATGAATCGCTTCAAAGATACAGGACATCTCCTCCGATTTGCCTTTCTCTTCGTCATCGCCTTCGTGGCGTTCCTCATCATTCGCCACTTCGTCGTGCCCAAGAGCTTCGGGGAGTACGGCCACTACCGCGGTGCCGCCATCGGCGAAATCGCCGCCCTCCCCATCCACTTTGCCGGACACCAAACCTGCGAGACCTGTCACGCCGACATCCTCGCCACCAAGGCCCCCGGCAAGCACGCCAACGTCAACTGCGAAGCCTGCCACGGCCCGCTCGCCAAGCATGCCGACGACCCTTCGATCACGCCACCCAAACTCGACACCGCAGTCCTCTGCATCCGCTGCCACGCGGCCAGTGCTGCCAAACCCAAGGGCTTCCCGCAGGTAGACGCGGACCAGCACGCCGGCGGTGTTCCCTGCGAAACCTGCCATCAGCCGCATAGCCCCGCAATCCAGACCGGAGGGACGAAGTGAGCATCGACCGACGCCATTTTCTAATCATGCTGCCCGCGGCAGCCATCGCCTGGAAGTACGTACTCGCCGGGACCCCCGAAGAGTCCCCCAACTACACGATGAGCGATCACTGGTGGAGCATGCTCATCGACATCCCCAAGTGCATTGGCTGCGGCAACTGCGTCCGCGCCTGCGCGTTGGAGAACGACGTCCCCGAAGGCCACTTCCGTACCTGGGTCGAGCGTTACCACGTCACCGACTACGACATGGTCAATCCCCAGGTCATCTCGCCCGACGGCGGCAAGGAAGGCTTCCCCAGCGTCCCTGAAGATGCCGGCAAGTATTTCTTCGTTCCCAAATTGTGCAACCACTGCGCGGATTCACCCTGCACCCAGGTTTGCCCGGTTGGCGCCACCTTCATCTCGCCGGACGGCGTCGTCCTCATCGACCAGACCTACTGCCTCGGCTGCGCCTACTGCGTTCAGGCCTGCCCCTACGGCTGCCGCTACATCCATCCGGAAAAGAAAGTCGCCGACAAGTGCACTCTCTGCTATCACCGCATCACCAAGGGCCTCACCACCGCCTGCTGTGAGAGCTGCCCCACCGGCGCGCGCCAACTGTGCGACCTCAAAGATCCAAACGACCCCATCCACGCCTTCCTGAAAACGCACCACGTTCAGGTACTCAAGCCGCAAATGGCCACCGGCGCAAAGGTCTTCTACAACGAACTGGACGGCTCAGTCCGCTAAAACAGGTGCTATCGAAAATGATTTGTCATTCTGAGCGCACGAAACGAATTTGTCATTCTGAGCGAAGCGAAGAATCCCCGCGTTTGTCTTTTTCTTCGCTGTCACCGCAGAACCGGAGAGCGTTATGAACGGTGTTGAAGGCTACATGTATCCGAACGAAATCAACCTCATCTGGAGCGTGTTGATCGTTCTTTATCCCTACATCACGGGATTGGTCGCAGGCGCATTCATTCTCGCGTCGCTGGTCCGCATCTTCAATGTCAAGGCCGTAGCCCCCACCTATCGCCTGGCGCTGCTCACCGCGCTATCCTTCCTCATCGTCGCGCCGCTCCCGCTCCAACTTCATCTCGGCCACCCCGAGCGCTCGCCCGAGATGTACTTCACTCCCCACAGCACCTCCGCCATGGCCATGTTCGGCTTCGTCTACCTCTGGTACCTCATGGCCGTCCTCGTCTTCGAAATCTGGCTCGACTACCGTCACGAGATCGTTCTCCTATCGCAATCCAGCAAGGGGCTATTGCGCCTGATCTATAAGGTGATGACGCTCGGTTCAGACAACGTTAGCCCCCGCGCCCTAGCCATCGACCACAAAGTCAGTTGGATCGTCACCCTCATCGGCATCCCTTCCGCCTTCATCCTGCATGGATACGTCGGCTTCATCTTCGGCTCCATCAAGGCCAACCCCTGGTGGAACTCGCCGCTGATGCCCGTAGTCTTCATCTTCTCCGCCATGGTCTCCGGCATTGCCGCCGTCATGCTGCTCTACATGGTCACCACCAAGTGGCGCAAGCTCCCCATCGACATGCCGTGCGTCGATACCACCGCGATGTACCTCTTCTACATCTTCATCATCGACTTCTCGCTCGAGATGCTCGACCTGATCCATCGCATCTACGAGGCGGACGAGAGCTTCCGCAGCCTCAACTTCATGGTGCACACCAAGCTCTATTTCTCCCAGATCGTCCTCCAACTCATCGTCGGGACCATCACCCCAATCATCCTGCTCGGAATCGTTCAGGTCACCAAGCTTCCCGCAATGGTCCGTCGGCGCATCTATATTGTGTCCGGGTGCCTGGTTCAGGTAGGCGTTTTTGCCATGCGCTGGAACGTCGTCATCGGCGGTCAGCTCTTCTCCAAGAGCTTCCTCGGATACACCACCTACAAGATGACCCTCATCACCAAGGAAGGATTGCTCGCCGCAATCGTCCTCAGCATTCTGCCTCTCATCATTCTGGCGGTCCTCGTAAAGCTGCTGCCTCCCTGGCCTGACAAAGAGCTCGGCTACATCGAACCCGCCGCCACGCCCGCCACCTAGCAGCATGTTGCGATCGGACTTTGTACGCGGGTAACGAACATGGACGAACTACCCGAAGTCCTAACCCGGCTTACCACTCGGCTCGATGCCCTCGAAAGTCGCGTCGCCCTCCTCGAACACACATCCGAAGCCCCCGCCGCGCTGCCTGCGCCCGCACTATCGGAAATCCAGCTCACACCGGCCATCGCAGCTTCTACCTTCGCGCAGTCCGGAGCAACTTTCCTCGTGCTCGGCAAAGCCATGCTGGGCATAACCGGCGCATATCTGCTCCGCGCCGTCGCCGAGTCCGGTTCATTTCCCAAACTCGCAGTCGTGGCCCTTGCCATCGCCTATGCGTGCACGTGGCTGGTCTGGGCGTCGCGCGTGCCCGTCGGCGAATGGTTTGCCAGCACCACCTACGCCGGCACCTCAGCCTTGATCATCGCTCCCATGCTTTGGGAGCTCACGCTGCGCTTCAAGGTCCTCTCACCCTCCGCCTCCGCAGCCCTGCTGGCCGGATTCGTATGCACCGCCTACGCGCTCGCATGGAAGCGCGATCTCACCTCCATCATCTGGGTGGCCGATCTCGCCACCGCCATCGCTGCGATTGCCCTGTTGATCGCCACCCACGACATGGAACCCTTCGTCGCCGTGCTCCTGCTCATGGCCTTCCTCACCGAGGCTGCCGCCTATCGCAATCGCTGGCTCAACGTCCGGCCTGTCGTCGCAGTCGCCGTCGACCTCGCCGCCTGGACGCTCCTTTACATCTACGCCAACCCCGACCGTAACCTCGCGGACTACGCCAACGTCGGTACCGCGGCACTCCTGGCGCCCGCCATCGCTCTATTCCTCATCTACGGGACCAGTGTCGCCCTGCGCACCATCCTGCTCCGCCGCGAGATCACTCTCTTCGAAACTGCCCAGGCCGTCATCGCCTTCCTGCTCGCCGCCGACGCCGTCTTCCATTTCGCACCCGTTCATGGCGAACCCGTCTTCGCAGCATTTTGCCTGGCGCTCTCCATCGCCGGCTACGCCACCATCTTCGTCTTCCATGAAATCACCACCGAGCGCAACGTCCGCGTCTACGCTACCTGGAGCCTCGCCCTCTTTCTCCTCGGCGGCTTCGTCTGTCTCCCTCCGCTGTGGCTTGCGTCCAGCCTCGTCGTCGCAGCCATCCTCGCCACCACAGCGGGCGTCGACTCGTCTCGTCTGACTTTGGCCTTCCATAGCCTGATCTATCTCTTCGCCGCTGCGTTCGCCTCCGGATTGCTGCAGTACGCTGCCCACGCGGTCGCTGGCGCCTTTCCTCCTCCGCCCGGAGCAATCACCTGGATCGTCGCCGCCGCAATCATCCTCTGCTATGCCATCGGCGGCCAGATCCAGGACACGGACTGGAAGCCGCAGTTCTTCCACACCCTCTCCGCGGCTCTGGCCGTCGGCTCTGCCGCAACTGTTCTGGTCTCCGCCATCGTGGGTCTCACGGCGTCCGTCATCACTCCCGGCTCGTCCCACGTTGCCGTCATCCGCACCCTCACCGCCTGCGCGCTCGCGCTGGCACTCGCCTGGCTCGGGCCCCGCTGGCGCCGCATCGAACTCGTATGGCTCGCCTACGCAACCATTGCCGCAGTCGCCGCGAAGTTGCTCCTCGAAGACCTCCGCCAGGGTCACCCCGAGTTCATCGCCGCGTCCATCTTCCTCTACGCCGTAACCCTCATCCTCGTCCCCCAACTCGTCCGCCGCTCCACCCGCAAATGGCAACCCGCTCCACCGCCATCCATTTAGCCCGGCATCAAGTCAGCCCGGCATCAAGGCCGTCTTAAGACAGGCCGGGACTTTAGTCCCGGCACTCACCGCACAAGAGAGAAAGTGGGCTTTAGCCCCTGGGGCACTCTTCTTGCGGCCGGTCGCACCGCGCTCTACGCCCGCCGCCGATACCGAATCGCAAACTCATACGCTGGGTTGTGCGCACCCGGCTTCTATCCCGCTTCGCTGGGGCCGCTGCTAATCCTCTTCCGGCTTCTCAATATGGTTGATCACCAGCCGCTCCACCGGTCCTTTCGCCGGTTTCAGTTGCAGGCCGAGCTGCTCAAAAACATCTTCGACGGTTGGTGCGTCTTCGCTGGGGTAAATATGTGAGTCCGGCTCCATGTTGACCCCGCCGAAAACTGGCATCACAAAGTTATACCTGTCCGGCAGGTTTGTATGGTCCGCTACAACGCGGTCCATCCTGTTGGAGAATATCTCCGCCAGGCCCGCCATGGTAAACCCCTGATAATAGCTGGTTGTGTTTGTCCAGAGGTGGCTTGTGCCCTGCTGTACCCGGCCGTCCGGCAACGTGGTCTGATCGCCATCCTTGTACGTCGTCAAATGGACCTTCTTCGTCGCGGTCAGCGCATAGATGTCCTTGGGCGAGCTATCCACGCGGATTTTCAGTTTCACCGTGTCCGCCAGGACCTTGCGGATCAGCACGCGGCGCGCAGTAAGGTCCAGCTTCTGCCAGGCCGGAAAATCTTCCGCCGCCACCTTGACGATGAACTCGTAAGGGTCGTCGTCCACCCACTTCGGATACCCGCTCTCCACGCTGTAAGTCTTCAGCGACCCGGTGTAGGCAAAGTAGATGATGCGCGACAGCGACTCGCAGTGGTAGGCCAGGTAATCGGCCGTCATGGGCATGTCCACCTTGGTAGTTCCAAACTTGTCCGGCGGACACCGCTTGAAGGACACCACATCGAAATTGATGTTTGCCGGCACAGCATCCATCGGCGCAGGCACGGCACTCGGCGGAGCCGGCGACTGCGCACGAGCAATCGGCTGCGCACCCCACAAGGCAGTGGCGGAAATCAGCGCCCACACCACCCGCCAATCCACGCTTCCGCGCTTCGTAATCATTGCGCCCCTTTGCGGCGAGGCCATAGGTTCCAGGCTAAGCCCGCCGCCGATACCGAATCGCAAACTCATACTCCGCATTCGGCGGAAACAGCCGCGCCACCAGCCGCAGCCTCTCCGCCAGCGCCTGCGGCGCCAGCAGCGGGTACTCCCGCTCGCGCAGCTCCGAGTAGTCGAAGTCCACCGACAGCGACAGCAAATAAATCGCCACCGCATCCGAGAACGCCGCCTCCAGGTAGTCCGTCTTCGCCTTCTCGTCGATCCGCCCTTTGCCATCCCGCGAAGCGCCGTCGCCCACGCCCAGCGCCGCCGCCCGGCTCTCCCATGCGTCCAGGCTGGTCTCGCCCCTCACGTCGGCCACCGCTTGTCCCCATGCCAACTCCGCAAAGCTCTCTGCGACTCCCGCCTCGTCCACAAACGCGTGCCCCACATTGATAAAAAACTCGAACGCCAGCGAAAACCGGTCGTTCAGCAGCCGGCTGGAGATGAATACTCCTTCACTCTCCCCCGCAATCCCGTCCGCGCCGTCTCCCAGCGCCACATTGCGATGGCAGATCGCCAGGTCGGCCAGCTCCGTGCTGTAGCTCGGCGAGATCATCGTCGCCTCATTCCCGCCCCGGTGACCAACCGCCTCCGCAGCGCGTCCCTCCGCCAGCGCCAGCGGCACAAAAAAGTAAATCTTCCGCTCCAGCGCGGCCGCCACGGCCGTCGGCACCGCCTGCACCATGCGCGCAAGTTCTTGGTCGTTCAGTCCGTTTTCGCCGAACCCGGCAAAGTGGATACCGTTCGGCGACCGGCGCACCGTCACCTCCCGCGCCACCTGCGTAGCCTGCACCAATCCGTCCTGAATGCTCTCTGCCATCCTCGTTACACCTTCTGCCATAAACCGCTATTCTACCTGCATGGCCCAATCTTCCCCTACCGACGCGCACCCAACCCCACGCACCTTCGGCACGGGGTATGTGTTCGGCATCCCACTCGGAGACCTCGGCTGGTTCGGCAGTCTGCTCATCGGCGTCGCGTCGGGATTCTTTGCCTTCTTCGCTTCCACCTTCTGCGCCATCTTCATCATCCTCATCTCGAACACCGCGTTTCACACCACCATCGACTTCGCATACAGCTATAGCCGCGTCGGCTTCCCCATCGGCGTCGTTGTCATGATCGCCGCGCTCAGCTACCTCGGCACCCTCTGGTTCAAGCGCATCCTGCGCCGGAGCTAACGTCTTGTTTCCCAAACTATTCAGGAAACCGAAGTATGCCTTACCATACGGAGCGCAATCGTAGAATCCTGCTGCTGAGCGTGGCCTTGGAATTGGCTGTTGCTGCGCCTCTTTCATTTGGTCAGGCCAGCACAGTTGCACCGGAAACCCACGACGTTACGGCCCAGGTGCCTGCGTTCGAGGTGGTTTCGATCAAACCCTGTCAGGACCCTCGGGAACGGCAAGTGCCTGGCGACACATACCCGTCTCGCGGCAATTCATCCCCCGGAAGGCTTCGCACTGGTTGTTATCCCTTGCTCGACGATCATGGCATGGGTCTGATTCGGGCTGCCTATGCTGATACATTTACTCCGATCAATGGAGGCCCGTCCTGGATTCACTCAGCCTTCTATGAGATCGACGCTACTGCGGAAGGAAATCCGAGCGTGAAAATGATGATGGGCCCCATGATGCAGGTGCTCCTGGAAGAGCGCCTTCATCTGAAGGTCCATCGTCAAACCGGCGAGGGTTCGGTTTATATCTTGAGCGTCGCGCGTGGGGGACCGAAGTTGCACCCGTTTGCCGAAGGAAGCTGCCCGGTCGCCATGCAGCCGGGCCAGGAGTATTGCAGGGGCCTGATCAACGCGGGAGTGCCGACGTCCCCCGCCTCTCTGGACGATCGAGGCATCACGCTCGATGGTTTTTCCCGGCAACTCCGCGCGGTCTTAGACCGACCCGTGATCAACCAGACGAAGATCGCCGGGCAATTTGATATTCACGTCGCGTTTTCACGAGAGGGAACAAAGTTCGAAGGCATGTTTCATATACCGCCCATCGATGGCGGTTCCCCCACGTCCGACCTGACCGGGCTTCCCTCGATCTTTACTGCGTTCCAGGAGCAGCTTGGCCTCAGACTCGAACCGGGTAAAGGGCCGGTCGAAACGCTCGTTATCGACCACATCGAGAAGCCATCGCCAAATTAGACAGGACGCTAACTTCCTTGCAACATGAAGTCCCATCGCGCACTGCCCTCCGGGTCGCCATGCGCCGCGCCGCTCACCAGCTTTACGACGCCCCACCCCTCATCCTCAACGACCCCATCGCCGTTCCCATCCTCGGTCCCTACGCCGAAGAGATCGCCCGCACTCCCGGCCGCAATCCCGAGCACAAGCCCCGCCCATTCTCCATCGCCCTGCGTGCCTTTCTCGTCGCCCGCAGCCGCTACGCCGAAGACCTCCTCGCCCAGGCCGTCGCCCGCGGCATCACTCAGTATGTCCTGCTTGGTGCCGGCCTCGACACCTTCGCTCATCGCAACCCCCACCCCTCCCTGCGCGTCTTCGAGGTCGACCACCCCGCCACGCAACAGTGGAAGCGCGAACTCCTGCTCGCCGGCAACCTCCCTGCACCCGCCAACCTCACCTACGTGCCCATCGACTTCGAGCTCCAGTCTCTCCCAGCCCAACTCCACGCCGCCGGCTTTTGCTCCGCTGAGCCCAGCTTCTTCGCATGGCTCGGCGTTGTCCCCTATCTCACGCTCGCCGCCTTCCGCGCCACGCTCGCCTTCATCGCATCGCAGCCACGCGGCAGCGGCCTTGTCTTTGACTACGGCCAGCCCCGCGCCACGCTTCCCCCGCTCGAGCAGTTAGCCCACGACTCGCTCGCCTCCCGCGTCCATCTCGCCGGCGAGGCCTTCCAGCTTTTCCTCACGCCCGCCGAAATCGCAACCGAACTCGCCGCCTTCCCCGCGCGCGAAGACATCGGCTCACCCGAGATCAACGCCCGCTACTTCGCCGCCCGCACCGACACCCTCAAGGTCCGCGGCTCCGCTGGCCGCCTCGTCAGCGCCTGGCTTTAGCCCCAATCGAACCCTCAAATCCGCCCCGAAATCGCCAACCAATCAGGTTTTCTGCATCTAAATAAGCAACGCACCCGGGCACTCAAGTTGCCCAAAACAACCCGCCGTATCCGACCGGGAGGTCGCAATGCTTCCTCGCAAGTCGCTCTCTCTTCTCACCCTCTGCGGACCCGCCCTGTTCCTCGCGGCCCAAACCCCACCCGTCCCCGGCAGCGCACAACCTCCGGATCCACCTACCGCCGCCCGCGCAGTTCTCCCCTCCGCAACCCTGCAACCTTCGCTCGACGTCCTCCGCACCGCGCTCGTCACCCTGCGCCTGGACCGCTGGAAGGCCTCCAACGCCATCCGCGACGAAGCCCAGGAAAACATCGGCTCCATCCAGCGCGACGTGCAATCCACACTCCCCGCCTTGGTGGCCACAGCCGACGCCGCACCCGCCTCCGCCGCCAAAGCCCTCTCCGTCTATCGCAACGTCGAAGCCCTATACGACGTAACCCTCCGCGTCGACGCCGCCGCCCGCCTCGCCGCTCCCACCGACCAGATGTCCGCACTCGATCAGGCCCTCGCGCGACTCGACGACAGCCGCCGCGCCCTCGGCGACCAACTCCAGCGGACCGCCGCCGCACAGGAAGTTCAGATCGTCCATCTCCAGGCCGCGCTCAAAGCGGTTCCGCCGCCCGCCCCGGCGCCGCCCCCGCCGGTCGTCAAGTGCGCCGCCCCACCCGTTGTCCACACTAAAAAGAAACCCGCCGCCAAGCCAGCCACGCCTCCGGCCAACTCGCAAAACTCCTCAACCCCTAACTCCTCAACTCCGTCGCATTAACTCTCTGCGACCGCGCCAACCCGTCGCCAAGCCATTCAGTCCGCCGCTGTTTGCGCCACCGTCTCCTTCGCAGACTCCGGTACCATCCACCCCAGCGCCTGGATCAGGTAGTTCTTCATCTCCTTGCGTTCCACAATCGCATCGATGAACCCGTGTTCCAGCAGAAACTCCGCGCGCTGGAAGCCCTCGGGCAGCTTCGTCCGCGTCGTCTGTTCGATCACGCGCGGTCCGGCAAATCCGATCAGCGCACCCGGCTCCGAAATATTCAGGTCGCCCAGCATCGCGAAGCAGGCCGTAACCCCGCCAAACGTCGGATCGGTCGCCACTGAAAGATACGGAATTCGCTCCTGGTCCAGCCGCGCCAGCCCCGAGGCAATCTTCGCCAGTTGCATCAGCGAGACGATCCCCTCCATCATCCGCGCGCCACCCGACGCCGCCACAATGATCAGAGGATGCCGCGTCGCCAGCGAGCGGTCGATCGCCCGCGCAATCGTCTCGCCCACTACCGCGCCCATGCTCCCGCCGATGAATCCATACTCCATCGCGCTCAGCACCACATCGTGCGAACCCATCTTGCCTAGCGCTGTCAGAATCGCGTCATTCAGCCCCGTCTTCTTCCGCGCCTCCGCCAGCCGGTGCTGGTAGCGCTTCAGGTCGGTAAAATCCAGCGGGTCGGTCGACCGCAGCTCCATATCCACCAGCTCATACCCCGGCTCCAGCAGCAGCTCGATCCGCTCTCGCGCATTGATGCGGAAGTGGTGCCCGCACTTGGGACACACGTTCAGGTTCTCTTCCAGGTCTTTCTTGAAGATCGCCTGCCGGCAACTGCCGCACTGGATCCACAACCCTTCCGTGCGCACCGTCTTCCGCTTGTCGTTCCCGAACGCGTTGTCTTCCCGTTTGAACCAGGTCATCCGTTGCTTCCTCTGGGGCCTCGACCGCCGCCGATCCATTGTATCGGGACTCGCTCCTCTTGTGGCTTCTTAAGCCGCAGGGGGACTCTGGATCCATCCGCTCCATTCCGAGCTACCCAGTCGCAAATAGCACCTGAAAGGACGCTTCGTTAAGGGCACGGCTTCAGCCGTGCCGTAAAGGCAGCAAAACACGTGGGGCTTTAGCCCCTGAGGTCACTGCCTGATGAGCCGCGGCACCGACTGTCTCGTCCCGGCAATCCTCGCAAACATCTGAGCACCCCCAATAACCCCCAGAAAAATAAATCCGAGCGCATCCCCCACTCGCCCGTCTGTGGAGTAGAAGGAATGCATGAACGCGATCGGGGAACAGGCCTTGCGATGGTTCTCAGCAGAAAGGGTCTCGGCTGAGCCAACCGAAATAACCGGGCCCGATCTGACCGCCCTCGTGCGCGACTACTCGCCCCTGCTCTACCGCGTCGCGCTCTCCGTCCTCCACAACCCGGCCGAGGCGGAGGATGTCGTCCAGGACGCCTTCGTTCGCGTCCTTCAACGCCGTCACCAACTGGCCGCCATCCTCGACCTCCGTCCCTGGCTGGTCCGCATCGCCTGGAACCTCGCGCTCGACCGTGCCCGCCGCACCCGGCCCAATCAGATGGACGACATATTCGCCGCCTCTCTAGTCGCCGCCGATCTCCCCGCCGATCAGGCCCTCGCCGAGGCGGGACAAATTCAGCAGGTGCTCCGCGCCATGGAGCGATTGCCCACCAAAGAACGCCAGGTCCTGCTCCTCTCAGCCATGGACTCGCTCAGCACGGCAGAGATTGGGGCCGTCCTCGGCCGCAGCGAATCCAGCGTACGCTCGCTCCTCTTCCGCGCCCGCGCCCACCTCCGCCAGCGCCTGGAGGGTTGAGGGTCGAAGGGGCTCTGGCTTTTGAGATAGGCCGGGACTTTAGTCCCGGCATTACAGGGGCAGAATCAACTTGGGCTTTAGCCCCTGGGACACGTTTTTTGCGGACTTGCCCGAAACGCAGAATTCTTTGGAGCATTTATGAACACCGAACACCAACCCGACAACGCGATCGACAAAACCCTCGCCGCCCTCAACACCGCCGCTCCGCCCGAAGGCCTCGAAGCCCGCGTCGCCCACCGCCTCGCCGCCCAACCCGCTCCCGCCCATCTCTGGCGCGACCGCTTCCCCGCCGCCTGGTGGCGCGGAGCAGCTACCGGAGCCGCCTTTGCCCTGCTCGCCGTAACCGCAGTTCTGCTCCTCCAGCACAAAACCCCTCCGCGTAGCCACATCGCCGTCAACCTGCCCACTCATGCCCCCACTACAACCCCGGTCAACGCGCCCGAATCTCTCACCCCTTGCGCCCAACCAGCCATCCTCCGCACCCACACCCCGGCCGCCTCACCAGCCACTGAGATCGCCGCATCCCATTCCATCCCCGCCAGCCCGCTCACCTCGCAGGAGCGCGAGATCCTCCGCCTCGCCCAAACCGCCGACCCCAGGGCCCTCGCAACGCTCAACCCGGAACACCAGGCGCAGCTAGAAGCAGAGAACGCCGCGCAGTTCGAAAAATTCTTCACGCCCCCACCCCCGCCACCGCCTCCACCGGATCAACCCGCAGCAAATCCCGCCGCGAATCCTGAAGCCAACCCCGCCAATCCCGAAGCCACTCCGCAAGCCAATCCGGAACCGGATCCACCCACGAATTCAGACACCAATCCAGCAGTCAATTTGAATCAATAGACCCGCACTCTCACGAAAGAGGAACAACCATGAGGAAGTTTGCCACCGCACTTTACGCCGCAGCGCTGCTCGCGGGTTCCACCGCCCTGGCCCAAACCGCAGCCGCCAAGCCGGCCGAAGACACCGCCGCTGCAAAACCAGCCCCAGCGATGTCCACTGGGGCGCGCTGCGACGAAGAAACAAGCAGTCCCGAGCGAACCTTCTACCTTAACAATATTGCCCAGCAGGTCGAAGCCAACGAGATAGTGGCCGCCATGCGCAACCTGTTGAACCCGTGCGACAAGATCTACCTGGTTATCTCGCGGAACGCCATCGTCGTGCGCGCCGGCGCCGAGAACATGGCGCTCGCCCAAAAGCTCCTCAGTGACCTCGATCGGGCCAGGAAGACCTACCGCCTCACCTACACCGTCACCGAGATGGACGGAACCAAGCGAATTGGCAGTCAACACTTTGCCACGGTCTTGACCGACGGCCAGGAGACGTCGCTCAAGCTCGGCAACAAATTTCCAGTCGTCACCGGATCAGGCGGCTCGGCAGCGCAGACCCAGTTCACGTACATCGACGTCGGCATGAACTTCAGCGCAACCCTGATGGAAATGGGCCAAAACGCCATGCTGAAGTCCTCCGTGGATGACACCAGCGTTGCACCGGAAAACTCCACCATAGCAGGAGTTCAGGAGCCGATCGTTCGCCAGGCCTCGCTGAAGGGCGAATCGCTCCTCGCACCCGGCAAGCCCCTGATGCTCGGATCGGTGGACATCCCCGGCAGCACCAGCCACCTCGACGTCGAAGTCGTCATGGAGCCCCTGCCCTAACCGCAAACCATCCTTGGAACCACAACCCAGCTAACCATTTCCTGCGCCGTCATTCTGGACTCAGCTCCATCGAGTCCAGAATCTCGGTATTGTCCTCGTCCGGACCATCTTTCCCCCCAACGCCCCCGCGCGCCCAAATCATCTTCTCGGAATCGATGGGGTACCCTGTTAGCTGCACGCTTCAGGAGCGCTCCGACCACCCCATGACCGTCCAATACCGCATGCCCGCCGAGTGGGCGCCTCACGCCGCAACCTGGATCGCCTGGCCCCACAACCCCGACGACTGGCCCGGAAAGTTCCAGCCCATCCCCTGGGTCTACGCTGAGATCGTCCGCCATCTCTCCTGCGTCGAAGACGTTCACATCCTCGTCAACGACCTCGCCGCCGAGCGCCGCGCCACCAACATCCTCCGCCGCGGTGGCGCCAACCTCGCCCGCCTCCACTTCCATCACTGGGCCACCGACCGCGTCTGGCTCCGCGACTCCGGCCCCATCTTTGTCAAGAACGCACAAGGCGACCTCGCCGTCACCAACTGGAAGTTCAACGCCTGGGCAAAATACTCGAACTGGCATCGCGACGACCAGGTCCCGCACCACGTCGCCAAACTCTACAACCTCCCCGAGATCAAGCCCGAAATCCCGCCGCCTCCAGCCGCCTCCGCAAGCATGAGACCTCACCGCATCGTCCTCGAAGGTGGCTCCATCGACACCAACGGCGCCGGCGTCCTTCTCACCACCGAAGAATGTCTTCTCTCCGAAATCCAGCAGCGCAACCCCGGACTCGGCGACGAAACCACCACGCAGCGCCTGCTCGAAACCGCCTTCCACTATTACCTCGGCATCAACCAGACCCTCTGGCTGCCCCGCGGTTGCGCCGGCGACGACACCCACGGTCACATCGACGACATCGCCCGCTTCGTAGCCCCCGACAATAACCAGCACACCATCCTCGCCTGCGTCGAGCCCAACCCCGCCGACGAGAACCACCTGCCCCTCGCTGAAAACCTCGACCGCCTCCGCAGCTTCCGCAACGCGCATGGCCCGAACCGCGGCAAGCCCTTCCAGATCGTCGAACTCCCCATGCCCGCGCCCGTAATCTTCGAAGGCCAGCGCCTGCCCGCCAGCTACGCCAACTTCTACATCGCCAACTCGCTCGTGCTCGTCCCCACCTTCAACGACGCGCAAGATCGCCACGCGCTCAACATCATCGCCTCCTGCTTCCCCACCCGCCAAGTCGTCGGCATCCACGCCGTCGATCTCGTCTGGGGCCTCGGCACTCTCCACTGCCTCACCCAGCAGCAACCCGCATGAATAATCGCGACCAGCGTGAGCCGACGAGCACCATCCGCAGAAAATGCGCTATCGATCGAAGCCAATGACTGAAGACGTCATCTACCTCCAGGCCGCCATCGCCGAAGCCCGCGCCGCCGAGCACGCTGGCGAAGTCCCCATCGGCGCCGTCATCGTGCACAAGGGCGATATCATCGCCCGCGGCCAAAATCGCGTCCTCCGCGACCACGACCCAACTGCCCACGCCGAGATCGTCGCCCTCCGTCACGCCGGCCGCGCCATGGAGAACTACCGCCTGCTGAACGAAAACGACGAAGGCTGCACCCTTTACGTCACCCTCGAGCCCTGCGCCATGTGCGCGGGCGCCATCCTCCACGCCCGCATCGCCCGCCTCGTCTACGGCGCTGCCGACCCCAAGGCCGGCGCCTGCGGCTCGGTCCTCAGCGTCATGAACCATCCCCGGCTCAATCACGAAGTCGAAGTCGTCTCCGGCCTCCTCGCCGGCGAGTGCGGCGCCCTTCTCACCAACTTCTTCCGCACCCGCCGCTAGACGATCCCCCACCTATCTTCGAGCCGTCGCCACCACCAGTTGAGTCGCCGCACTCGTCGCCGCTCCCGCCGTCCCGTTCGCCGCCGCGCTATCCGCGTCCGCGATCGTGTCATAGAACATCGCCACCAGTGAAAAATTCGGCGCGCACGTCACGTCGGAAACCAGCGGCTTGTCGAAGGTAATGGTGCGGATAAACGACCCGTGGGATGCGTCGAACTCCATCAGCTTCATCTTCGGCGGCTTAGCCGCCTCATCCGCCTTCGGCTGCGTGCGTACATCTGCCTCCTTCACCCGCAGCACCAGCGTCCCCCGTCCCCCGCTCGATACCAGAACATCGTTCAACACATATCCGGCGGGGATCCCAACCGGAATCATCCGCGCTTCACCCGAAAGGCTCAGCGCCACAATCGGCTTCGTCGTTTCTGACCACGTCAGCAGCACCTCACTGCCAAACGCGACAAACGTCGCACCCTGCAACGATTCCACGGTTGCAAGCTGTGCCGCCGCCTCACTCCGCGCCGGGTTCCCATGCGCGTCCCGCGGCACCGTCGGCCGCACCGCATCGAGGTCGACAAACCGTCCTGCCGTCCCGTCCCCCTTCACCATCGCAAGCATCGGCAGCAGGTTTCCCTCGTCCCAGCCAAGCACCATAACATCGCCCGACGCAAACCGCGCCACCTTCACCGGCTTGAACCGGATGTCCAACCTCACCAGATTGCTCGAGTCGCCCACCTGGTCCTCCAGCGACAGGAAGTAATCCCTCACCCGCGGCGATGCGTCCGTTCCGTCATCCCGCTGGTCCGCTTCCAGCAGCGTCACCAGTTGCTGGTCTCCCGCAAAAAAATCGCGGACCAGAACATTGGTGTAGTCGATCGGCAGCTTGCGCAGCAGGTGCATCACCCCGCCTGCGGTCGAAATGGAGTAAAGCTCCTGCCCAGCCATTCCGCCGCTCGTCGTCAAATCGTAGAAAGCCGTGCCGTCCGTCGAACAGTGCGCCCTCGTTGTACTACTCCCCAGCGGAAGGCCCAGCACTGGCTTCTCCCGGAAAAACTGGACCTTTGTACTCCGCTCGCTCATTCCTGTTGCAGCGCCGCTCCGTGCCACCGCAGGCCCACCCGAGTTGGCCGCACCCGATGCAGCCGCACTCGCTGGCGCTGCAGCCGCAATGCCAGGCGCACCAGCCGTCGTCGCTGTTGATGCTGCCGGAGCGGCACTCACACCAGCCGCAGCCGTCGTCCCAGCCGCCGCCCCGGCAGCCGCACCCGTCCCCGAATCCTGCGCCCACCCAGCCGGCGCAATCGCCACCAGCACAATCCAGCGTGCAAAGCGAAGCAGCTCAGCGCTCTTCATCTCGCAGTTCCTCCAACACATCTCTGTCAGCCCAGGTTAAGGATGAGACGCGCAAACCCAGCGAAGGTCTGCTCGCCTTCACAGATTACTCGTAACCGGCAAAAACGCCCGCCATGAGTTATATCCCCCATTCGCGTCATTGCCCACCCTTTCCGCCCGCGCATAGCCTTGTTCGGCAGGGAGCGAACCATGCCGCCGACCACACCCCAAGACCCTCCGCGCATCTACCGGCCCGCCCTCAGTATGAGGGTCCTTTTCGCCATCAGCGGTTGCACGCTCATCGCATTTGGCGGCATCTTCACCTACCTCTTCGGCAAGCTCTTCGCCCTCTTCTTCAGTGCCAGTGGCGCGGACTCCCAGGCGGATTCCGCCGCCCGCGTTCTAATGGCAGCCGTCGTCGTTGGCGGAGGCCTGGTCGTTCTGCTCTGCGCCGTCGGCGGCATCACCCAACTGCTCAAGCTCGCAAAGTTCGCCGTCATCCTCTCCGCGGACTCCATCCGTTTCCAATCCCCGTTCGGCTCCACCACGCTCACCTTCGATCAGATCCTCTGCAAGCGCAGCCGCGTCACCACCGGCCGCTTTGGCGACACCTACACCGTGCTCATCCCCAAGGATGAGCAGCGCCGCAACCTCGCCATCTCCTCCGACTTCGTATTCGACGAGGCCTACACCCGCTGGCTCGCGTCCCTCCCCGACCTGGACGCCGTCCTCACCGCCTCGCCCACACCAGCCGGCCAGCTCCGCTAGCGCACGCGCCGCCGCACCCAGCAGCCGTCACTCTCCCGGAGGCCCACCGCCGCCCGGTCCACCCCCACCTGGACCGCCGGGACCACCTCCAGGCCCACCACCCGGCGGAGGTCCATCCGGCGGCGGCCCATCATCGCCATCGTCGTCCGCGTCGTCCTGCGATGACTTCGCCCGCTTTGCCTCGTCCTTCGCGTACTTGCTCGCCTGGGCGTCGGTCAGTTGCAGCTTTACCTTCGCCACCGTCTGCAGATGCACCTTCCTCACCGCGCCCGCGTACTCTGAGTCGCTCAGAGCCTCATCCTCACCCAGCGTATGCACCCGCTTCTGCTGTTCCAGTAGAATCGGCTGAATCTTCGTCTTCTGCTGCTCGGTCAGGCTGTAGCGCTTGGCCAGGCGCGCCAACTCCTTTTCCGCGTCATACCTTTTGTTGCCCACCGTCAACGAATCCGCAGCAGCCGTCACCGTCTCCGAAGCCTTCGTCTGCGCCACCACCCCGGTACCGCTCAGCAAGAGTGAACCCAATGCAAGCCCAACCGCAATCCCAAACCTTCGATCCGCGTTCATGCCCCAACAGACGCCAATCCCGCCACCCGCGATTACATCCTCGATCTCCCAATCAACTCCTGCCGGTCCATCGGCGATAATCGCCGTTTCGCGGTTGCTCTTCACGTAAAATGGAGATATGGAATTGATCCTTTACTCAGCCGCATGGTGCCGCGACTGCCGTACCGCCAAACGTTTCCTCGACCAGCACTCCATCCCCTACACCGAAGTTGACATCGAGACCACTCCCGGCGCCGCCGATCAGGTCCTCGCCAACGTCGGCAAGCGCGCCATCCCGCAGTTCGTCCTCGACGGAAAATGGATTCAGCCCTACCGTCCTGGCCGCGGGTTCCTCCACGAAGAGATGTCCGCCCTCTTCGGCGTATAGTGTTTTTTTCACCTCGAACCTCGAACCTAGTACCTCGAACCTAGCCTATGATCCTCCGCTACACACGCCCTGCCATGGGCCGCATCTGGTCCGACGAGAACAAGTACCGCTGCTGGCTCACGGTCGAGACCGCCGCCTCGCAAGCCCTCGCCCGCTTCGGCCTGGTCCCGCAGTCCGCCGCCGACGCCATCCGCGATCGCGGCAACTTCACCGTCGCCCGCATCAACGAGATCGAAGCCGAAGTCCGCCACGACGTCATCGCCTTCACCACCACCGTCGCCGAGCACATCGCCGACCCCGAATTCTCCCGCTGGCTGCACTACGGCCTCACCTCCACCGACGTAGTCGACACCGCGCAATCCCTCCAGCTCCGCGAAGCCTCCGCCCTCATCCGCCAGGGAATCCTCGACCTTGCAGCCGCCCTGAAAAAGCGCGCCATCGAGTTCAAACACACGCCCATCATCGGCCGCACCCACGGAGTCCACGCCGAACCCACCACCTTCGGCCTCAAGCTTCTGCTCTGGTACTCGGAGATGCAGCGCAACCTCACCCGCTTCGACGCCGCCGCCGAAGACCTGCGCGTCGGCAAGCTCTCCGGAGCCGTCGGCACCTTCGGCCATCTCAAGCCAGAGCACGAAGAAGCCATCTGCGCGGAACTCGGTCTCAAGCCCGTAGCCGTCGCAACCCAAGTAGTCCAGCGCGACCGTCACGCCGCCTACATCGCCGCCCTCGCCATCCTCTGCTCCACGCTCGACAAGATCGCCACCGAAATCCGTCACCTCCAGCGCACCGAGGTCCGCGAGGCCGAAGAGTTCTTCTCCGAGAAGCAGAAGGGCTC
>Ga0181520_10000827_pt1 | contig 66783 bp, 55 predicted proteins | sample PEATcosm2014_Bin_29_FD_132451 | JGI IMG/M metagenome (GOLD analysis project Ga0181520, IMG submission 132451) | Peatland microbial communities from MTU Mesocosm Facility, Houghton, MI, USA - PEATcosm2014_Bin02_30_metaG | ecosystem: Environmental > Terrestrial > Soil > Wetlands > Peat | place...
ACGTCAGCGCCGATCTCGATGGCGCGTAGCGCCGCGGCTGTGTCGGTGGTGAAATAAGGATTGCCTGTGCCGGCGGCGAAGATGACGATGCGGCCTTTTTCCACGTGGCGCATGGCGCGGCGGCGGATGTAGGGTTCGGCGACCTGGTGGATCTGGATGGCGGACATCACGCGGCAGTTGATGTCGAGTTTCTCGATGGCGTCCTGCAGGGCGATGGCGTTGATGACGGTGGAGAGCATGCCCATGTGGTCGGCGGCGACGCGGTCCATGTCGATGGCCTGCTGGGCGACGCCGCGGAAGAAGTTGCCTCCGCCGACGACGATGCCGATCTCGCAGCCGAGCGCGTGGACGGCGGCCAGCTCGGCGGCAACTTTGTGGATGAAGATGGCGTCGATACCGAAACCAGAGCCCGCGGCGAGAGCTTCTCCGGAAAGCTTGAGGAGGATTCTTTTGTACATGTCAGGTGTAAGTATCGCATGGGGCCAGGTGCGGCCGAAAAGTCGTCGATGATGGAGACGGTCGTCCATCGGGTGTAAGCTGCTTCGGGGGGCCTCATGCAGGTGTTGGCGATCATCGGAAGTCCTAGGAAAGGGCACAGCTATCGCGTCGTACAGCAGATCGAGCGACGGCTGACAAGGAATCCCAGCCTGCGCTTTGAGTATGTGTTCCTCAGTCAACTGAATCTGCAGCCCTGCCGTGGCTGCTATGTATGCCAATCCCGAGGGGAACAGTATTGTCCTGTCAAAGACGATCGGGCGGATTTGGTGGATAAGATGCAACGGGCGAATGGCGTCATCATCGTATCCCCGGCCTACACCGCCAACGTGACCGGGCTGATGAAGAACATGATGGATCGCATCGCCTATACTGCGCACCGGCCTGCCTTCCTGGGAAAGCCCGCAATGCTGGTGGCGACGGCGAGTTCCTTCACCGGGGATACGCTGAAGGCCCTTGGCTGGTTTGGATACACGGGGTTTGAGATCGTCGCCAGGCTCGGCGTGCCCGTATGGCCTTCGCCTCGTCGTGACTGGCAAGGCGGGAAAGCTATCGACCGGAAGATCGAGAAAGCAGTCAGGCATTTTGAGGGCGCGTTGTCCCATCGCCCCGGTTCCCTGTCGCTCAGCAAGGTGCTTCAACTCTACGTCATGAAGGCCACGCCCGCGACCGATCCCAAGTTCTTTCGGGCGGACGATGAGTACTTCCAATCGCTCGATCTTGCAGTGAGCGGCTGGAAGAAAGTGCTTGGAAGGGTGGTTTATTGGGTTGCATTCACATGGATGAATCGCCATTTAGCGGACACCAGGAAAGAGATGGACTCTTAGCTCGGGTCGCCAAACTGGTGGCTCAGCGCAACTTGATGGGCATCTCAGGGTATAGGATGGTGCGGCGCGCAGCGAAAGCCGCCATAAAGGAGAGGTCAAAAGACAACGACGATGGACTTACGATCGAGCATTACCAACTTGCGTTCGATGATTTTACTTGCGGGAATTGCGGTGGCGGCGCCGCTGGCTGTGCAGGCGCAACAGGTCCCGGGGCCGCATCCCGCTTATCTGCACGCGCTCAGCGACCTGCGCGCGGCGCGCCACTACCTGAACGATGGCTGGGCGTGGGAGGCGGTGCGGCGCGACGACAATGCCGCCATCGGCGAGATCGATGCGGCCATTCGCGAGATTAAGCACGCCGCCATCGACGATGGCAAGGGCGACGCGGACCCGTTCCCGATCGACCGGCATCTGAGCCCGCACGACCGCTTCCGCAAGGCGAATGAGCTGCTTGCCGCCGCGCACCACGATCTGGACCGCGCGGAAGATGTTCCCGAGTCGCGCGGTTTGCGCGACCGGGCCATAGGGCACATCGATGAGGCCCATCGCATCGTCGACAATGCGTGGCGGACCGCGCACTGGGAGTAATTCGAACACCGTGCGCACCGGCGGCTGGGGGCCTGACGGAAAACGGTCAGGCCCTCGGTGTTTTCCGCATCGCGGGGCGCGTAGGGAGCTATTTCTTGAGCGGCACGTTGCCGACCATTACGTTGTCCGGGCCGAAGATGGCGATGTCGTCGCGTTTGGATTGGACGTCGAGACGCTGGAACTTGCCCGCCGGGAACGGCGCGTTGACGGTGACCACCGCTTCGCTCTGAAGCGTCGAGTAAAGCCGGTTGAGCAGAGGCGTAAGCGATCCGGGAGCGAACTGGCCGTCCCATAGAGCTTCGCCACCCGTGTTGGCCACCAGTTGCGAGAAGTTCGTCTGGCCTTCGAGCTGGCCGCCTTCAGTCCGGTTGGGGTCCGGGACGATGGGGTCCAGCCAGAAAAAGGGATACGGGACGATTCCGGCACGCTGCAGGCTCTGCGAGGCGCCTTCCACGTCCGGATTCAATTGATCGTTGCCCTGGGGCTGGGCGTTGTTGCGAATGATGCCATCGGTGAACATCAACACCGCACGCAGCGTTCCCGGGTCGGAGTTGGGCCAGTGCGACGCCAGCCAGCGCAGGCAGGAGTAGGGGTTGCCGTTGTCGTTCTTCGAGTTGGCCGCCTGCTCCCGGGTCTGGGGAACAAAGGCCTTGTAGACCAGCTCCCGGTCCGCGGTAAAGGGCTGCACGATCCTCACATTGCCTTGCAGCAGCCAGCCCACGCCGATTACGACGTTGGGAGGGAGGGTGTGCAGGAAGTTCTCCAGGTCCTCGAACTGGCCCTTGGCGCCAAGCATCTGCATGGAATCCAGCAGCACCATCAGCTGCAACTGGTGCGAACCCTTCAGCACGGGTTCAAAGGCGGTCACGGGAGCCTGCTTGCCGCCGATCTTGACCCAGTCGATATCGGCCTGAGTGAGCGGCGCCGGAGCGACCGTGCTCGCTGCCTTCTTCCCCTTGGTTGCGGGAACCGCACGCAGCACCAGAAGCGTAGGGGTCTGCGCGATCGCGAGAGGGGCAATGGCGGAGCCCAGCAGAAGGGCGCCGGCTGCCGCGGTCAGGATGCGGGCGAGGCGAAAGGAGCGGGACTTGGATTGGGTTGGCGGTTGCATTGGCAGATTGCTGTGAAATTCCGTCATAACAGGCTCTCCTGGGCCTATGGTCCGTGCAAACAAGGGAATCGAGGCTGTTCACCAGCCCAAGAACATGCCAGACCACTATAAACGATTGGGTTATGGCGGCGGTAAGCGGCTGGAGGCGCCGATGTGCGGAAGCACGCATGATAAAGTAAGAGGCTATCCCAGTCCGTGTTGACAAAGGAGAGAGAACGAATGGCAGAAATCTCCCCTGATCTTTACAAGGAACTGCTGGACCGGATGAGCGACGGCGTGTATTTCGTCGACCGCGACCGGCGGATTCTGTACTGGAACGAGGGCGCGACCAGGCTGACCGGCTACAAGCCCGAAGAGATCGTTGGACTGTTTTGCCAGGACAATACGCTGTGCCACGTGGACGGCGCCGGCAACCAGTTGTGCCTCTCCGGCTGTCCGTTGTCGGACTGCCTGGAGGACGGGGCGGCGCACGAGGGAGATGTTTTTCTGCGGCACAAGCAGGGGCGGCGCGTGCCGGTGAACGTGCGCGTGCAACCCATCCGCGACACCCAAGGCGCGATCGTGGGGGCGGTGGAGATATTCCGCGACAACAGCTCGCAGCTTGAGGTGCGGCGCAAGGCCGAAACCATGGAGCGGCTGGCCTTTCTGGACGCGTTGACGCAACTGCCGAACCGCCGCTTTCTGGAGATGTCCATGCGCACGGCGTTCATCGAGTACCAGGAGTCCGGAGGTCCTTTCGGGGTGATGGTGTTCGACCTGAACGATTTCAAGGCGATCAACGACCGCTTTGGCCACGTGGGCGGCGACCGGGCCCTGAAGCAGGTGGCCAAGACCCTGGCCGGAGCGCTGCGCAGCGCGGATGTGATTGGCCGTTGGGGCGGCGACGAGTTCCTGGCCATCGCCCACAACGTGAACCCGCAGGTCCTGTCGGGGTTGTTGGAACGCTGTGTGGCGCTGGTGGAGCAGACCTCGTATCGCAACGACGACGGCGGGTTCGAAGGCCTGACCATTGCAGCCGGCGCCGCTCTGGCGGAGCCTGCCGACGATCTCGAACGCCTGATCGCGCGCGCGGACGGCAGGATGTACGAGATGAAGAGCAGCTTCAGCGGGCGGAAATCGGCCTAGCGCCGAGCTTAGGAGCGCCTAACCGCACTCGACGTTTCGCGGGATGCATCGAGGCCCAGCGCGGCCTCCAGCCGTCGACGCCATACGTCCGTGTTGAATTCGGTGAGAAATGCAACCCCGTAGGCGTACAGAAGCACGGCAGCGAGTATGCAGAGTGCTTCCAGAACATGCGAGGGGGTTGGAGTCCACCGGCCGTCGCCAACTGCAAGAGCGGCGAGCAGGACCAAGAGGGGAGTGTGCGCTACATAGAGCGTGTAGGAGAAGCGAGCGAGCTCGTGGCTCAGCCGTTCGCCCGGGGACCGCCGGGCCGGCTCCGTGGCCGACACGACCACCCAAAGCATCAGGAACGTTGCCAAGGCAAGGATGTCGTCGACCGCGAATCCGGGAAGAGCCCTGACCTTAATCAAGGCGAGAAAGACCAGGATGTAGGCAGGAGCACAGAGGACCCTCGCGATATGTCCAACCTTCAGCCGCGGTACGAGACAAAGCAGCATTCCCGCGAGCCAAATTGCAAATCCGTTCAGAAAGGCGACGGGGAGGAGCCAGGCTGTCGTCAGGAACAAGGCTGCGTAAAGAACCCGCTCCGGCGCTGCGGCGGTCCGTTTGGCCGAGCGGTAAACGGCGAGCAAGCCGAGCGGGAAGAGGATGTAGTACCAGAACTCGTTCGCGAGACTCCAGAGAGCGCCGTCGGAGCCGAAGGTGGGAGCGGTTATTCCCTGAAGGAAGAGCATGTTCTCCGCGAATGTCTTAACCGTGAGGACCCGGGCGACATTCGGTGTCATGTGGTTGTATCCCGCGCCGCCATAGAGTGCGGGGGCGATGTGGAAGTGCAGGCCGATACTGTCCCAGAGGGCGCACAGGAGAAGTCCCGGCAATAGGACGACCCAGAGCCGCGTCAGCCGGTGGATGAGGTAGGTTGCCCATCTCCAGGTCCCGCGTTCGATCATGCGAAAGACGCTTCCGCTGATCAGGTATCCGCTGAGCATAAAAAAAATGATGACGGCCTGGTGTCCTGCGGCGGTGACCAGATAGGGCAGTGCGAACCATCGTTGGTGAGCGGGGAGTTCCCCGTAATCGACAAAAAGGGAGTTGCGCCAATGTTCCAGGAGAACGAGGAGGGCTGCCAGCCCCCGTATGAGATCCAGCAGGGAGGAGGCCTTGGTTCTAGGACTGCTGGATAGTGCTTGAGAAATGGCTGACCCTCGCGGGAAACTGACGGATTCTTTTAGCGGTCTCTCTGGTCAAGACAATCTTACATACGCACGACAGTCCGGCTCTTCGATCTTCTACGAGACGTGCGAGGGGTTTTCCGCCGCGGCCTGCTTCTTGGCCTTGCGGCTCAGCACGAAGCTGCGCCGGGTGCGCGCGCGCTCGGCGGCGTGGTCGATCTTCTTCCAGAAGCCGACGAAGTAATCCGTCGCCGAGATGATGGAGACGATGGTCATCCACCAGATGGACCACAGCGCGATCATGTGCACGGCGACGATGAAGCCGCCCCAGTCCCAGTAGTTCCAGCGGTGCGCCAGGATGGCGGCGACGACCGAGACGATCTGGATCACGGTCTTCAGCTTGCCGATCTCGGAGGCTTCGATGGTGAAGCCCTCGGAGGCCGCGATGGAGCGCAGGCCGGAGACCAGGAACTCGCGGCCGATGATGATGACCGCGATCCACGGCGGCACAATGCTGGGGGTATACGCGACCAGGATGATGTAGGCCGCGGCAATCATCAGCTTGTCGGCCAGCGGGTCCAGCAACATGCCCAGTGTGGTGATCTGCTTGCGCCGGCGGGCAAGATAACCGTCCAGGCCGTCGGTGATGGAGGCCAGGATGAAGACGCCGGATGCGATCAGCTCCTGCCGTCCGCCCAGCAGGCCGTGGGTCGCCGGGTTGGCGGGAAACGCCGGCGACAGGATCCAGATCAGCAGCGGAACGGTGGCGACGCGGCTGATCGTAATGGAGTTGGGCAGATTCATGGGCCTCGATTGCCGCCGTGCAATCCCCTGCGCGGCGATCTGCGCGCCGAAGTTCAGGCCGCGCCTCCGGCAAGATGGAAGGCGCGAAGCCAACACGGCAGATACTAGCAATTCTGCCACACCCCGAGCGCGAAGGCTGCGAAAGACTGCGGGCCGCGTTCGCACCTCCGGCGCGAGGCGCGTGCCGGCATTGGAAATGCCGCCGCCGGCGCAGGCCTGGGCCTCGCCCGTCCAGTATTCCTCCCCCCTCGCTACTCCCTCGTAAACCGCCGGTCGCGCGTGGTAGATTTGCTGAAGTCTGCCTAGCTTTCCTAGCTTCCGGGCCGGTATCCCATGTCAGTCCCCAACCGCATTCTCCGGCGCTCGGTTTTCAGCTTTCTGTGCATGCTTCCCGGCGTCTGCGCCGCACAGGGCAATCAGTTCCTGAGTCTGCCCGAGGTGCAACTGACGGGCGGGCGGGTCGGCAGCTTTCTCACCGGGACGTTTCAATCTCCGCCATCCTTCGCGGACGTGCTCTACATCAATGCCCCGGCGGGCAGCGGCGCAACCGCCTCCGTCACCGTGGGCGAGCTGCTGAATCAGGGCGGACCCGGCTTCCTCAACCTGACGGAGAACCACATCGCCTTTACCAACGCCGCAAACGTGGCCGCCGCGCTGGCCGACTTCGACGGCGACGGGAACATCGACTATGCGTTCGCCATAACCCCAGCCGGCTCCGTCGGCACCAACCTGTGTGTCTACTACGGTACGGGCGCGACGGCGGCCAGCTTGAAGAGCTCGTACGCCGGTCCGCCCTCCACCCCCGCCAACGCCTACCCGCCCATAGGCGGCAAGAACGGCTGCATGACGTTCGCGCTTCAGCCTGGAGGCAACCCGCCGTACTTCTCGCAGGTCGTGGCGTTTCCCTTCAAGACCACGTCTTCCGTGGAGGACCTCCTGATCGAAGACAGCGCCAACAACCTCCTTTACATCTTCCACGGCAACGGTGCGACCGGTACCGGCGGCACGCTGAACGGTTTCACGCCGATCGGCAAGATCGCGCTTGCTCCGGCCGATGGCGCCGGCCCGGTCTACATTGGCGACTTCAACGGCGACGGCAACACCGATTTCATCGTCAACGGCCAGGCCGGGCTCTCCGCGTCGGTCTACTTCGGCAAGGGCGACGGGACCTTCCAGCCGCCGGTCCGTTACACCTTCGACCACAACGTTCACTCCCTGCTGATGCACGACATGAACGGCGACGGCATCCAGGACATGGTGGTGGAAGGCGACAACGGCGTCATTGAGATTTTCCCGGGCACCGGCACGACCGCCAATCCCTTCGACGCCACGAGCATCGGCGGAACGCCCGCCGGGGTCAACGGCTTCTCCGGCAACGGCGGGCACCTCGCCGTCATCGATCCCGCCACCCTGAACATTCTCGCCACCACGCCCATCGGTCTCAGCGTGCTCAAGGGGAACGGCAGCCTCAGCTACGCGCTGAAGGGCATCTACAACATCGGCCCCGGCCGCTCTTCGTTCGTGCTGGCGGACTTCTATGGCACGGGCACATTGGACCTTGCCGTCGACTCGGCCGAAGGCATCGCCACTTTCCTGCCGGATGCCAGCGGGGACGGCGGCTTCCAGACCTCGAACGCTTATGCCGCGCTTGCCCCTGCGCTGGGCTCCGTCGCCGGCGTGTTCAGGAACGTGGCCAGCAACCCCAAGGGCAACCTGGACGTGGCGGTGAATACGGGGACGTTCCAGGGGCAGTTGCTCACCGGCAACGGGGATGGGACCTTCAATACCTATCCCAGTCCGCTGGCGGCGATCGGCCTTTCGATCTCGCCCAACATTTGGTCGAATATCCTCAGCGGCGATTTCAACGGTGACGGTATTCCGGATATCGCCTACTCGCTTACCGGCCTGCCCGCGACCTCGGCGATCTCGGTCTCCATCCAGTACGGCAAGGGGGACGGCACTTTCGGTGCAGTGACCGGCATAAACCCTTTCGTGGCCGGACTGCCTGTAAACAACAATCTCTTCGGCGAGAGCGCGGTGGGCGACTTCAACGGCGACGGCGTTGCCGACATCGCCAACATAGACGCAGCCTACGACGACACCCTGCTCGGCCAGAGCACGAACACGTTCCAATTGGCGTTGAATGTGTCCGCCGGCAATACGGCCTTCAATCAGGTCGCAGCAGGCTTCTTCAAGCAGAACCGGACCAGCCAGCAGGACATCGTCTTCCAGCAGGGCGCAAGCTTCATCCCGTACGGGAACAAGCAGGACGGCACCGGCGCGCACTTCACCGCGATGCCTGCGCTCACTGGCGCCGCTGCGCCGCTGTATCCCAGCACGGTGCTGCTGACCGATGTGGATGGCGACGGCAACGGCGACCTGGTCGTGGCGTACTACAACGCGGATTCGAACCCGGCCGGCGCGGGCCCGGTCGCGCCCAACGATCTCTACATCTGGTGGGGCAACGGCGACGGAACCTTCGCAACCACGCCGCTGGTCCTGAGCCTCAGCCGCAACTATTACCTCGCCGCCGTCGCCGACATGAACGGCGACGGCCTGCCCGACCTGGTGCTCAGCGACGGGTCGCTGGTCAGCATCCTCTACAACCAGGGCAGCCGCAGCTTCGGCACCGTCATCTCCACGACCGGCGAGTACAGCAGCGAGCAGCACTTCCTTGCCGGGCAGGGCATCAACTCGCTCTCGCTGACGAAGCTGACGGCCGGCAGCCTGCCCAGCCTGATCGTCGCCAACGGCGGCGCGACCGTCTCCAATGTGCTGGCGCTGGGCGGGGCAACGGCCTCGTCGATCGCCCTTCCCGCCAACCCGGACGTGAACACCGGCGGCATCACCGTGCTGGTGAACGACGTCACTCCCGCCACTGCGCCCATGCCGGTTACGGGAACGCTGGCTGCGTCGCCCGATCCGAGTCCCTATGGGGCTGCGTTTACGCTGACCGCGACGCTGACGCCGAGCGCGGGGGTCGCCGCGCCTACCGGCACGGTGCAGTTCTCCATCGACGGAGCAGCCGCCGGCGCGCCGGTCGCCGTCGTTGCCGGCGCGGGCGGCTCGACTGCGACGTATGTGGTCGCGGCGGGCAATACCTATGCCCTCGGCACGCACGCGCTGACCGCGGCGTACGGCGGGGACGCGTCCAACTCGCCAGCCACGCTGACCGGCACGGAGACGATTGCCAGCGTCGGCACCGCCAGTTATATCTTCATGTGCATCGGCCCCACGGCCGCTTGCCCCGCGCCGCCGGGAGTTCCCAATCCGTTTCCGCCATATTCGCCCAGCCTGACCATGTATTACGGGCAGATATGGAACGGCTACCTCGAAGCCGTTGCCAACGATGGCAGCGCACTCACGGGCGACCTCGAGCTCCTCGACACCTACACCGGCCCAGCCGCGCCTCCGCCGGCGCCGCTGTGCACGCTGGTCTTTGGCGTTACCTCCGCATGTCCGAATAGCGTGGGCACGACGCAGGGCACCTCGGTCGGGCTCAACGTACTTACCGGGTACTACGCCGGCGACGCCACGCACACGGCGTCTACCTCGATGCCGACCGCGATCGCCGTGCTGCCGGACATTACCAGCGCGCCGGCGCTTACCGGCTCGCCCGATCCGTCTCCGGCGGGCAATCCTGTCACCTTCACCGCGACACTCACCGGCAGCTATGCCGCGCCCACCGGCCCGGTGCAGTTCGTCGAGTTTTTCCCGCCAACTGCTCTCGTGGCGGTGCTGGGCACGGCCCCGCTGACTCCCGGCCCGGGCCTTACCAGCACGGCCACGTTCACCACCACGACCCTGCCGCTGGGCACGGACACGATCTCGGCCGGCTACACGGCCACGCAGGACTTCGACGCGGCAACCTTCCCCACCATTACCGAAACCATCACCCCGTCGCTGAGCGGCACCTTCACCATCGCCGCAACGCCCAACCCGGTGAGCGTCGGCGTCGGCTACAGCGCGATCCTGAACGTGACGGTGACGCCGCAGGCCGGTTTTTCGCAGGGCGTGAAGCTGGCGTGCACCAACCTGCCCAGCGAAGCGTCCTGCATCTTCCTCAGCCCGACGATCGCGGCCGGCGGCGGGGCCACCACGCTGATTGTGCAAACCACGTCGCCGCACACCTGCGGCACCGCCACGCCATACTTCTACGGCAGCTTGGGCAAGGGGCCGTTCGCGCCTTTGGCGCTGCCCGCGCTGGCCGGACTGGTCCTGCTGATCGTTCCCACCAGAGGGCCCGGCAGATCGCCCGGCCGGCGCCGCTGGCTGCGCGCGCTGCTGGCCGTGGCGGCGGTTGCCGCGATCGCGCAGATCTCCGGATGCAGCACCTGCACCGACCTGGGCACGCGCCCCGCGACGTATACCTTCCAGGTAACGGGGACGGCGACCAGTTCGTCGACAACCCAGGCGCAGGCAGTCACGTTGACGGTAACGATCTAGCTGCTAGTTGTTAGTTGCTAGTTGCGCCAGTTAGCCGAACAACTGCGAGATGAGGGTGGGTTCCCCGACGCCGATGCTGGGAAACTTCATCGAGATTGCCTCGGTCACCGTCTTCGATTGCGCGCGGCTCAACCCGATCGTAGTGGGTCCCGAAATCAAAGTCCGCGCGACCGAAGTTGTAGGCTGCCGGTTGCGGCCTTCAACCAGCAACTGAGAACTAACAACTATCAACTGTCTTTACGCGTACATGCCCCGCAGCTTCGTCGTTGCCGCCACGCGGTCCACGGCCAGCATATACGCGGCGATGCGGTTGTTCACCTTGTGCGTCTTGGCGTAGGCGATCACCGCGTCGAAGCCTTCGCTCATGATCAGGTCGAGCCGCCGGTTCACCTCGGCCTCGTTCCAGAAGTAGCCCATGCGGTCCTGCACCCACTCGAAGTAGCTGGCCGTCACGCCGCCGGCGTTGGCCAGAATGTCGGGCAGGACGAAGATCTTCTTGTCCTCGAGGATCTGGTCGGCCACCATGGTCGTCGGGCCGTTCGCGCCCTCGCACAGGATGCGGCAGCGCAGCCCCGCGGCGTTGCGGCTGGTGATGACGTTCTCCGTCGCCGCCGGGATCAGGATGTCGCACTCGCGGGTCAGCAGATCGGCCGCCTTCACCGGCTCCGCGCCCGCGAACCCCTTGATCGTCCTGGCTTCGGCGCGGTGCCGCAGCAGCGCGTGGATGTCGATGCCGTCGGGGTTCGCCAGCGCGCCGTCCATCTCGATCACTCCGACGATGCTGTAGCCCTTCTCGAACAGCAGCTTGGCCGCGTTCGAGCCGACGTTGCCAAACCCCTGCACGATCACGCGGCAGCCCTCCACCGCCATGCCCAGGTGCGCGAGCGCATGGTCGCAGACGATCTGGATGCCCCTCCCGGTCGCCTCCAGCCGTCCGCGCGAACCGCCCAGGCTGACCGGCTTGCCCGTCACCACCGAGGTTACGGTCTGCCGCATGTGCATGGAGTAGGTGTCCATCATCCAAGCCATGGTCTGCTCGTTGGTGCCCACGTCGGGCGCGGGCACGTCCTTCTCCGGCCCGATGAACTCCATCAGCTCGGCGGTATAGCGCCGCGTCATGCGCTCCAGCTCACCCGGCGACATCTTGTGCGGATCGCAGATGATGCCGCCCTTGGCCCCGCCGAAAGGGATGTTGACCACCGCGCACTTCCACGTCATCCAACTGGCCAGCGCGCGCACCTCGTCCAGGCTCACGTCCGGCGCATAGCGCACGCCGCCCTTGCACGGGCCGCGCGAGATGGAGTGCTGCACCCGGTAGCCGGTGAAGACCTCGATGCGGCCGTCGTCCATCATCACCGGGATATGCACGATGATCTCGCGCGCCGGATAGCGCAGCAGCTTCCAGGTGCCGTCGTCCAGGTCCAGCTTCTTGGCCGCGTAGTCGAAGCGCGCTTCCTGCGCCTCCCACGGGTTGGTCTCCTGCTCAAACGACATCTGCGGGAAAAACTGCTGCGTCCTTCGTCTCTCGGTTGCCTCTTTGCGCTCCGTTGCCGGTACCAGCGATTCCGTTGCCATCAATTTCTCCACTCCTCCGCTCGGCTGCTCGGCATCTCTTGCTGTCGTCTCGCCCAAACTTTTGGAGTATAGGCCGTTCCCCGCAAGTCAAACAAGCGGCGAAACCAGGCCCTCACCTACGCGCGACGCGCAGCCGACCCGCAACTCAGTTTCTTTCCGGGAGATCCACTTGACGGTAAGCGCACAAGTAACACAAAGGTTTGACATGCTTTTCTTGACTTCGTAACCACGCCAATCTAAGCTACTTACAGCGCATATCCCGAACCCGCAACTTCGGGCTGCTTTTTCCATCTAACGGGGTGGATGTCGTCGGCCGAAAGAGGCTGTATCAGTCATGGGCGGAAAAGTACAAACCGACTTTCTATTTGCGCGGCCTACGTTTGCCTCGGGCGCTGCCGGTACGCTCGATCTGTGGGGACAATTGGCGGATTACAACAGGAGCAACACTCCCGCTGAAGCTGACGCGAATGCGATTTTTGCGGATTGGGCTGTTGTTGGGGAAGACATCGCGGACGCAATGGATGAACTAGCAGCGTCAGAACGCGATGCGGATTAGGGCATCGTGAGCAGGAATAAGGGAAGACGGAATGACGATCTACCTTCTCCCCCTGGGTTGCTAGTCAGTCACCAATCAACGCACTTTTCTGGCCCTATTCCGCCGCCAGCCGTTCTCGAAAAATACAACGAGATCATTCCAAATGGTGCCGAACGCATCATGGTTATGGCCGAGCGGCAGAGCATCCACCGGGAAGACCTTGAGGCTAAGGTCATAAACGCCGACATCGCCAGTTCAAAAAGGGGATCAATCTTCGGCTTCGTACTCAGCTTGATTGTCATTTGTGGGGGGTTTGTTCTTGTTGAGCAGGGCAAGAATGTCGCCGGAGTGTCGTCTATTCTTGGGAGCCTAGCATCTCTGGTCGGCGTCTTCGTGTACTCGAAGCAGCAACAGAAGAAAGAGCGCGTTGAGAAATCGACCGCGCTTGAGGTACGCAAGAACCGATAGAGGAAAACGCGCGGTTCAACAAAAAAAGGCTCCGGCCACCGCCGGGGCTTTTTCCTTGCCCTCGCAACCACTTTTTATGCTTACCCACCTGCAATCCGCCGGTACGGCAGCTTCGTCAAGAGCACCCTTCGCCACATCGCCCCAGCAGGGTAAACTCGAACAACCGAGACCGCCAAATTTCCCCGACGGAGGCTGATCCGATGACCACCCTCTCCCGCAGGACCATTCTGCTCACTCCGCTTGCCTTGGTCAACGTGTCCCCTCTGCTTGCGGCGGGCCATGCCAGCATGACGCTGGCGCTGCATCAGAACACGTCGTCCGGAGCGGGGTACCGCGGGTCGCTGGACGGCTGGGCACGCGCGGGGATCAGGAACGTCGAGTTGACCAACACGCTGCTGGACGAGTTCCTCAAGACCGACGACCTGGCGGCCGCCCGCCGGGTGCTCTCCGACCTGGGACTGACCGCGGTGCAGGGGGCAGCGGGCGTTGCCGGGTTGCTGGAGCCCAACCCCAACCGCACCGCCGCGCTCGCCAACCTGACGCGGCGTTGCGACATGTATGCCGCGCTGGGCCTGAAGAATGTTTACATCACCACCGGCACCATGCAGAAGGTCACGCTCGACGACTACAAAGCCGGTGCGGAGAACCTGCACCAGGCGGGCGACGTAGCGGCGCAGTTCGAACTGAAGCTGCGGGTGGAGGCGCTGCGTTCGTCGACGTTCGTTTCCACGCTGCCGACGCTGCTCAAGATGACGCGTGCCGCCGCGCATCCCCAGGTTTCCCCGATGTTCGACTTCTATCACTTCTGGTCGGGCCTGAGTAAGCTGGAGGACCTTGACCTGGTCCAGCATGGCGAGATCGGGCATGTTCACTTTCAGGATGTCCCCGACCTGCCGCGCGAGCTGCTCGACAGCACCACCCGGATTATTCCCGGCGATGGCATCGCCCCGCTGAAGGCAATTCTGGGCAAGCTTGCGGAGAAAGGCTATGCCGGGCCGCTTTCGGTTGAACTTTTTCTCCCGCAGTTCAAAGACGGCGACCCCTTCGAAGTCGCCCGCGAGATCCGCCGCAAGTCGGAAGCCGTCATGCGCGAGTCGGGCGTGATGTAGAGCGCTCCCTTCCTGTGTCCGGACACACGGCTGCCGCGATGGCAACTTCCTGAAACCCCAAGGGCGGGAAGTTCATCCGATTACCCACCTGCAATCCACCGGCACGGCTGCTGCGTTAAGCAGACATGGTTGCTCAGAAGTTTCAGAGCCAGTCGCCGGCCCAGGTGTCAGGAGGCGGAATGTTGGCGAGCGTTCCCAATCGGCGCAAGGCGTCGGTCCTCCTCCTGCTCGGGTTGGTTGCGGGCCTGTGTGCCCGGTCTGCGTTGGGACAGGCTCCTGTGGCCGGCGACACCCAAGACCTTCCGGCAGGGTCCGCGAAAGACCTTCAGGCGCGGATCGCCCAGGACCCTGAACTCCGCAGATATCCGCACCTCCAGCAATTCGTCGCAGCCGTACTGCCCCACCCCCAACCGAGTCTCCGCGCAGCCGATCCCAGCCTGGCCGCGCTGCTGGAGGACGCAAAGCAGATCGACGCATCCGACCAGCCGTATCTGCGCCTGACCGCGCGCGAGGTCGATACGTTCTTCCGCGCCTGCGTCGCCGACAAACTCACCATGCTGCGGGCGATCGGCCTCGTCGCCCGCGTGGTGAACTGGAGCGACATGGTCCTGGTCATCGATGGCCGCGACATCGATGCCGCCCTGCGCGCCCAAAGCCTGAACGTCGGTCTGGCCCTGCCCATGGAACACGCGGCCCTGTTTGCCTACATCCCGCACCTCGGCAGCCAACCGCCGTTTCTGTGCCGGTTCTTCGCCGTCTACGACCGCGCCTTCACCTACTCCTACGGGAAAGACGTCTTGAGCGAATCCATCGTCATCGGCGCCGATGGAGGCCCGCGCCTCACCGCCAGAAAGGTGTTCGACGATCGCCAGCCCTCGGGCAGTCTCTATTTGGTCGAGGCGGACATCCTCTATCGAGGATCGGCGGTTGGCTTTTACAACATCAAGGGCGTCACGCTCGCGGGCTGGAAGGCGATGGCCTTTGGGCCGGTCGATGCAATGTTTGTCCAGGGCGACACCCTTACCGTCAAAGGGACGCATTGGCTCGAAAAAAACGTCGGCAGTTTCGAGCGCCCCGAAGAATGGAGTCTGGTCGGCATTCATCCCGATCCGCCCAGATAGTCCGAAGACTCAGTTCTCCGTCGGCGTCTTATCGATGTGGTCGAGGACCAGAAAGGGAAGGGGCAATGGCTGCGTCTCCAGCCGCACGCCGAGCTCCTTTCGCACCGCGTCCTCGATCCCCAGCCCCTCAACCGGTCCTGCGGTCGCCTCTCCGGCCTGCTTGGCCGCCGCCTGCGCGGCACTCTCCTGCAGGCGAAGCCTGCCGGCGCCTGTATACGACAGCGAAAAGTCGTAGGAACCCGTCAGGCCCGTCTTGTCCACCACGCGGCTTTTGACGTCCCCTCTGGCCACGGCCGGCAGCAGGTCCGCGAACTGCGCCATGGTCACGTTCTGGCAGTGGAACATCGCATTGAACGGCGAATCCACCCTGCGCACGTCCTTCTCGCCCTCCGCCGGCCCGTATTTGCAGTAGGTCCGCGAGCTGGGATCGGCCTTCTTCATCCTGGGCGTTCCCGCCAGCAGCACATATCCGTCCGCCGTCTGCTCTCGCCAGTGCGACTCGATATGGAAGCGATCTTCCAGCAGCTTCCGCAGCATGCTGTCGAGCGGGTCCTGGTGCTGCACCAGCGTGCGGCCATCCACCTCCGGCGGCAGCTTTGCCAGGATGGTGTACCGCACGCGGTCCAGCCCCGCGGGCACATCTCCCAGCATCGCGCCCGACGGCAACTGCCACGCCTCCACCACCAGCTGCTCCAGGGAGAAGTTGCCGAGCGCGATCTGCGAGCCGGTTGAACGCATCTGCGCCTGCGGTTCCTTCGCGTCTGCCACCCGGATGCTTGCCACCTCGGGCTCAAACTCCGGCGTCGCCGGCATCAGTTTTGCCGTCTCCGGCGGGTTTGCAGTGGGAGCGCGGTCCACCTGGTCCACCACGATGGCGGGCTGCGGCACGTCGCCCAGCGTCATCGAAATCCCAAGCTGCTTGTTCATTTCCTCGATGTAGGAATTGATGGTGTCCTGCCGGGTGGACAGTTGCTCGGAGGAGAACCTGAGCGTGAAGTCGTAGGGCTTGGTCAGCCCGGTGCGGTCCAGCAGCGGATGACGGAAGGTGCCTCCGATCGAGGAGAGCAGCTGCCCGATGGTCTCCGAGGTGCACGCGATGTCGACCCGCCCCGGATTGTCCTTCTCGCGGGCTGCCTGGCAGCCGCCCGGCTCCGTCGGGTCCTTCGCCTCGGCCAGCTTCGCGCCGCCCTTTGCCACGGTAACGACGTAGCCGGGCAGGGGCCGGTCCTGGTTGTGATATTTCAGGTGGAACCGCTCTTCCAGAATGCGCTCCACCACCGCCCGGGCTGTGCCGTAGGTGCCGTGCGCGTACATCCCAAAGTTCGGCTGGCCAGTGTCCGGGATTGCGGGCTCGAGCGCGGGCGCCAGCGCGGCCACGTCGAAGCGGTCGAAGTCGAGCCAGCTTGGTCCGCCCACGATGGACGCGTCCTCCCGGCCATCGTCATCCTCGCTGCCGTGGGCGAAATCGATCAGGTTGACCAGAGTCGCATTGCGTATATCGACGCGCCCATGACCGGCACTCACCGTGTAGTTGATCGATGGCCGATACGGCGAGGCATGCACATCGGCGACCAGAGGGCCGCTCGGGGCCGGTTGTGCCGGGTCCGTTTCCGGGGCCGGCCTCTGCGCGAGAAGAGTGGAGGCAGGGCCAGCGAGAACAAGAGCGACGGCGATGCGGAGAATCGTCATCAAGGCTCGATCGGGAAAAGTGCGGGACTGCGGCGCGAAGACGCTGCTGGAGCGGAGACTATTATGCTGCGCCCCACCCGCGGGTGTAAAGCAGCCGGCGTTGCCAGCGTGCGGCCTGCAACTGTCTCGCAACCTGTTTGTTTTCTTATCCATACTGTATGACAAGCGATGGGAGAAACGATCCATCTGGATGAATCGAAACGAGTTAGATATCCCCAGGCAGTTGCTCAACGAACGCTCGGGCGTGCTGCCGGCGACGTCATTTCTTGGGCCCTGTCGCGATCCGGGGAGTCGCCGCCGTCGCCGGGCGCTGTGACTGGCGCATCCGCGATCTGGTCAAGGCCGAACATCCCGTCCCCCTGTACCTCGTCGTCAACCGGAGCAGGCTCCTCATCCGCCCGGTCCTCAATCGGACCGGCCTGCTCCGGCACTTCCACTGGCTGTTGCATGATGACATCGAGCGCGGTCACGAAACCGAAAACGACGGTAAAGAAGTCGATCGTCAACGCCGTGATGTAGGCTGCGGCGCTGTATTGCAGGCCTGCCAAAACGTAGCCCAGCATCGCCAGCGTCACCGCCGAACCGAGCACAACGAAGACCGCGATTATGGCGGGCGGCGGCGCTTTGCCCACCACCTTGCGGCGCCGGTGCGGATAGGTAACCTGAAGCGACAGCATCGGCAGTGCGAAAAGCACGCCGGAGTCTCGCCAAATCCACGTTTCCGGCATGTCGTAGAGCCCAAACAGCGCCGGCAGCAGCGCTCCCCCCGTCAACACGAAAATGTGCGTCATGACCGTTCTCGCAAGGTACCGGTCAAGCAGCGACAGCCTCGCTCCAGCGGCCTGCCGGACGACGAACAAGAGCGCCGAGAACCCGGCGAACGTGATCATCAGGCCAGCCAATGTGTACAAAAGGGTTGCACCCTTGACTTCCATCTTCCGCTCCAACCGAGAACCAAGGCCGCTTTGGCGTGTCCTTGATCTTACGACAAATCACGGGATCGCCATCCGCCAGCTCGAGCAGGCCGCGGAAACCAGCGCGCAGCGGGACCCTCCCCAGGAGCACTTCAGTTTCCAGGAGCACTTCTATTTCCAGGAGCACTTTTATTTGCAGGAGCACTTCTATTTAAGAGCGGCGTCGGTGGGCGCACAACCCGGCCCTCCAATTTCCGTCCTCTTTTCCACCGCCCCTGCCCTGTCAAGAAAAATCATGCAACCCACCTCGCCCGTATAACTTAGCCCCGCACCAATTTCCCGGCCACCGCGTAAAATAGAAGTAGGGCTTGGACAGCGCGCCGGGGTGGCGACGCTATCCGGACCCGAAGCCAGCAAAACCCAGTGCGAAGCCGACAGGAAGTGTAGGTCATCGTGTATATACAACTCCGTAACTCCAATCGAATCAGTAGTTCTTTGTATATACAGAACCGTAACCCCAACTGCATCAACGAATCCGGGGTATATACAGGGGACACCTTAAACGATCCGCAACGGGTCCTGACCTTCGCCGCTGCGGAACTTTCAATTGAAGCGGACGGAAACCGGCTCGATTTGTATATACAACTCCACATCTCCAATAGAATCAATATCCATTTGTATATACAGAACCGTAACCCCAATCGTATCAACGAATCGCCGGTATATACCCAGGGGGGTGGGTATAGGATCCTCCGCGCCTCTTCCGCTCCTGCCCATCGCAAGTATGATGGGAGCACACGTCATGGCCGCCGCAACCCCAGCCTTGCCATCGCCCCGCGAGTTCCTGCGCCTCAGCCGCGAGCACTCGCTCGTCCCGGTCTACCGCATCGTCACCGCCGACCTGGAGACGCCGGTCTCGGCCTTCCTGCGCATCGCGGCCGACGAACCGGAAGCTTTTCTGCTGGAGTCGGTCGAGGGCGGCGAGCACGTGGGCCGGTACACCTTCATCGGCATCAAGCCGTACAAGAAGATCGTCGCGCGCGGCACGTCGATCGCGGTGGAAGAAGCTGGCGAGCGCCGCACCTTCGAGGGCGATATATTCGCCGAGCTGAAGCAGGCGCTCAGCGGCCACACTCCGGCGCGCCTGCCTGGAATGCCGCCGTTCACCGCGGGAGCAGTGGGATTTTTCGCCTACGACGTCGTCCGCCAGATCGAGCGCCTGCCCTCCCTCGCCGTGGACGAGCTGGGCGTCCCCGACGCCTGCCTGATGTTCTTCGACCAGGTGCTCGCCTTCGATCACGTAAAGAAGGAGATCCACCTGATCGTCACCGCCGACCTGGCGAGGGAGAAGGCCGCTGGCAGGTCGGTGACCGAAGCCTATGCGCGCGCCGTGAAGCGGCTGAACCGGCTGGAGAAGCGGCTGGCCCGCGCTCTGCCCAAGCCGAAGAAGAAGCAGGCGCAGGGAAAACTGGCGCTGACTGCGCGCACGCCGAAGGCCACGTTCCTCAAGTCCGTGCGCCGCGCCAAAGAATATATTGCCTCCGGCGACGTCTTCCAGTGCGTGCTCTCGCAGCGCTTCGACTGCGTGCCGGGTGTGGACGCATTCGACGTGTACCGCGCGCTGCGCATCGTCAACCCGTCGCCCTACATGTACTTCCTCCGCTTCGGGCTGGAGCCCGCAGCAAGCCCCGAACCCGGAGTAGCAGCGGTCCTGGGCTCCGGACCCGGATTGGCAGCAGGGCTGGTAGCCCAAGGCTTGAGCCTTGGGTCTCCGCGGTCCGGCACAGCCCCAGAAACGGGGGCTTCAGCCCCGGGCCTCGAAGCCTCCACAACCGCGCCCGCCCTTCAGCCGATGAAGGCCGGCAAGAAGAAGGCGAAGAAGGTCAAGAGGCCCAAGCCCACCCCCATGCACATCGTCGGGTCGTCGCCGGAGCTGCTGGTGCGCGTCCATGATCGCACCGTCGAGTACCGTCCCATCGCCGGCACGCGCCCGCGCTCGGCCGACGAGGTGGAAGACCGCGCGCTCGAAGCCAGCCTGCGCGCCGACGAGAAGGAAGTGGCCGAGCACGTGATGCTGGTCGACCTGGGCCGCAACGACGTCGGCCGCGTCAGCGAGTACGGGACGGTCAAAGTGAAAGATTTAATGTTCGTGGAACGCTACTCGCACGTGATGCACCTGGTCAGCGCGCTCGAGGGCAGCCTGCGCGCCGACCTTCAGGCGGTCGACGCCTTCCGCGCGTGCTTCCCAGCCGGCACGCTGAGCGGCGCGCCCAAGATCCGCGCGATGGAGATCATCGAGGAGCTGGAACCCGCCCGCCGCGGCGTCTACGGCGGCTCGATCCTGTATGCCGATTTCAGCGGCAATCTGGATTCCTGCATCGCCATCCGCACCCTCTCCATGACCGGCGAGCAGGGCCACATCCAGGCCGGCGCCGGCATCGTCGCCGACTCCGTGCCGGAAACCGAATTCCAGGAGTGTGCCAACAAAGCCCGCGCCGTCGTCCGCGCCATCGAACGCGCACGCCAGTGATCGCGCCTATCTTATACCCTCATCCCATGCAAGTGAGGGAACGAATAGGCCGGGGGCTGGTGGTGGTGGCCGGAGCGCTGATGCTGCTGTGGCCTGCGGCGCTCAACGGCTATCCGCTGCTCTATCCGGATTCGATGAGCTACCTCGGCGATGGGCGTCCGCTGGCGCGCATTTTGTTTCTGCACGCGCCCAAGGGCTACGTGGCCATGCGCTCCGAGTTCTATTCGCTCGGTATCTTCTTCTTCCACTGGAACGTGACCGCGTGGCCCATCGTGGTCGTGCAGGCGCTGCTGACGGCGTATGTGCTGTGGCTGGTGGTGCGTTCGCTCACTGCGCGCTCGGACGACACAAGCCGCGTCGCGGTGCAATTCCTCATCCTCACGGTCCTGGTCAGCCTGACCACCAGCCTCGCGTGGTACGTGTGCTTCGTGATGCCGGACATACTGGGGCCGGTGCTGTACCTGGCGGTCTACCTGCTGGTCTTCGCGCACGAGACGCTGACAATACGCGAGCGGTGGGCCGTGGCTGCGATTGCCGCGTGGGGCATGGCCGCGCACTCCACCCACCTGATGCTGGCCGCCGGCCTCTGCGTCCTGCTTGCGCTGCTGCTCGTGCTGCGCTGGCCGCCGCTGAGCGGGCGCTGCTGGCCGGTTGGCGGCGTGGCGGCGATTGCGCTGGTGGTGGCGGGCGCGCAGATGGCGCTGCATGGGTATCTTTACGGCAAGGCGAGTCTGTTCGGCAACGTCATGCCCTATACCATGGCGCGCTTCGTCGCCGACGGGCCCGGGCGCTGGTACCTGCAAGCGCACTGCGGCGAGTTGCACTGGGCCATCTGCGACCGCGTGGGCGACCTGCCCGACAACGACGACGACTTCCTGTGGACCGACGGCGGCGTCTGGCAGGGCGCGTCGCCGGCAAAGCAGCAGCAGATGCTGCGCGAGGAGTGGCCGCTGGTGCTGGCGACGGCGCGTGCGTATCCCGGAGCGCAGCTGCGGATTTCGCTCGCCAACTTCGGCACCGAGCTGACCGAATTCGGCATATGGGACTTCACGCCGGGTCCTTGGATAGAGAGCGAACTGAACAAGGTGCTGCCCGGCACGCTGCCCCGCTACCTGCAAACCCGGCAGGCGCAGAGCCGTCTGCCCAACATCTTCTTCACCACCGTGCAGCAGTGGGTGGTGCTGGCGTCGGCGCTGGCGATCATCGTGCCGATACCGCTTCTGTGGCGCTGGCGGCGCTGGCGGGTGCTGGGGCTGATCTCAGTGCTAATCCCGGTAGTCGTCGCGAATGCGTTCCTCACCGCGGTGCTTTCGGAGGTCGATTCGCGCTACCAGTGCCGCGTGATCTGGCTCATCCCACTGGCAGCCGGGCTGATTGCGCTCGACCTGCTCAACCGCCGGCGCGAGCAGACTGAAACAGTCGGTTTGCGCGAGGACCAGGCCGCGCGGGTCGCGCTACCATAGAGGCAGCGATGGTTTTCGTTCTCGACAACTACGATTCGTTTACCTACAACCTGGTCCAGTACATCGGCGAACTGGGCGCGGAGGTGGCGGTGCGCCGCAACGACGAGCTGTCGCCGGACGAGGTGGAGGCGCTGCATCCGTCGCACATCCTCATCTCGCCTGGCCCGTGCACGCCGCAGGACGCCGGCATCTCGATCGCGCTGATCCGCCACTTCGCGCAGGCCAACGCGCCGCGCGTGCCGATCCTGGGCGTCTGCCTCGGCCACCAGGCCATCGGCGCGGCCTTCGGCGGCAACGTAGTGCGCGCGGCGAAGCTGATGCACGGCAAGACCAGCGAGGTCGAGCACGACGGCAGGACCATCTTCGCCGGCGTCCCCGCGCCCATGACCTGCACGCGCTACCACTCGCTGATCGTCGCCGAGGAGGGCCTGCCCGCTGAGCTGGAAATCTCCGCGCGCACCGGAAACAATGGCGAATCGACGATTATGGCACTGCGCCACCGCGAGCTGCCCATCGAAGGCGTGCAGTTCCATCCCGAGAGCGTGCTGACCACCCACGGCAAAAAAATCATCGCGAACTTCCTGAAGATGTAGGCTGGAACGCATGACGCTGCGAAACCGAAGCGCGCGCTTTCTCCCGCTGCTGCTGGCGTGTGCCGCTGGGCCAGTGCGGGCGCAGCAGTTGATCGGGTATGTGAATACACGCGACGCCGAGACGACGGGCGTCTCCGACGTGATGGACGGCCAGGCCGTGCTGACCGGGTCGGCCAGCGTCACGGCCAGGGACCACACCGCGCCCATCACGCTAGGCCGCGGCGGCACGGTGCTCGTCTGCCAAACCTCGGTGCTGCACCTGACCGAGAGCAAGACGCCGGTCGAGCCCGCGCCGATGTTGTTTTCGCTGGACCGCGGCGCCATCGAGATCCAGACGGCCGGAACGCCGAACGACGCCATCATGACGCCGGACCTGCGCTTCTCCGTGCACAACGCGGGGCCGCTCGATCTGCGGCTGCGCATCGCGCGCAACGGCGACACCTGCGTGGACAACCGCGGGCCGGGCGCGCCCACGCTCGCCGTCTCCGACCCCTTCGGCGAGTCGATGTACGAGGTTGCCGCCGGCCAGCACATTCTATTCGAGCACGGCAGCCTGCACGAGGTGGTCGACAACGAGAGGTCCCCGTGCGGCTGTCCGGAGGAGAAGGGGATGTCGATCGCCGACGCGATGCTGGCGTCGCCGAACGCGACCTCCGCGCCGAAGACACCGCCGCCCGCGCCCCCGCCGCCGCCTGCTCAAGCACCAGCGCCGGTTCCCGCTCCGGTTGCGCTCCCGGTTGTAAGTGCGCCGTCTGCGCCGGCGGTTGCGGCTGCGGCTCCGCCTGCCGCGCCCGCTGCCGCAGTGGGCCGGCCGGCAGCGTCGGTGCCCGCAGCAGCTTCCCCGGCCCAGCCGGCGGTTGTGCCGCCCGCTCCGCCCGCGGTTGCCCCGGCCGCGCCGGTCGTTCCGGAGCAGACTGTGGAGCAGGCTGCCGCGGAAGCTGCCGCGCGGGCCGCGGCGCTCCATCCTTTCCCCACTGCGATCAGCGAAGGTTTGGCGCCCCCGGCGGAAGCGCCTCCGCCTGCGCCGGGCGCGCCGCCTGCCCCGGTCGCGGATGCGCTGCGCTATAACGCCCCCGTCGCTCCAATCGCCAGCGCGCCGGCCCATCCGCAAAATGCCAGTTCCGGCGCGGCGTCTTCGCGGAGCAAGAAGACTGCGAAAGCAAAGGCCCCGCCGACGGCTGCCGGGCAGGCCTCTCCGCCAGCGAACGATCTGGTGCATGTCATTGGGCGGTTCTTCAAGCGGCTGTTTGGCGGCGGCTGAACCGAAGGTCTGTATAGACACAGTCCTGCCGGACTATTTAAGATTCTCAGTCGTCATCCGGCAGCCCGGAGGGCTTCTGCTTCAGGAAGAATGCAATGGAGTGGGTGGTCGTCAGCGGCTTGAAGGGTGCGGGCGTCTGGGTGTAGTCGAAGCAGTCGCGGAAGTCGTCGGCGGTGGCGTCGCGTGTGCCCAGCGTGGGCAGGTTGAAGACCTCCTCGATGTAGCGCAGGAAGCCGCTCGACTCGTGGGTGACGTGCGAGACGTAGCCGCGCTTCGCGTACGGCCCGGCGACGATCACGGGCACGCGGAAGCCCAGTCCCATGTCGTCGGTCTGCGGCGGCGGGACGTGGTCGTAGAAGCCGCCCCAGTCGTCCCACGCGATGAAGATGGTGGTCGAGTTCCAGAACGGGCTGGCGCCGATGGCGTTCACGATGCTGGCGACCCAGTCCGGCCCTTGCGCGGGCGCGCCGGGATGGTCGGAGTTGTTGAACGACGGCACGATCCAGGTCACCTGCGCCAGCTTGCCGGCGGCGATGTCGGTGAGCACCTGGGTCTCGGGCGAGACCACGTCGCTGGTCCAGTCCGCGCCGTAGCGGATGTGGCGGATGGCCTGATAGGCGGAGAGGATGAAGAAGGAGTCGGTAAGCGGGCCGGGCGCGTAGTAGCGCCAGGAGATGCCCTTCGCGTCCAGCAGGTCGGCCATGGTGGGATAGTCGAAGCAGGGAAAGACGCCGGGCAGATCGGTCCCGTTCGGCCCCACCAGCGGCACGGTGGTGCCCGGGGGCGCATCGCAGCCCCACGGCGTGCTGGAGGGATTCTCCGAGGCCTTTCCGGATTGCCCGGCGATCATGTACTGGTGCGCGACGAAGCTGGGCCCGGTGTTGGACTGGAACATGCGGTCGCCGATGGTGAACTCCTTGGCCAGCGTCCAGTAGGGGACGGTCTCGCTGGGGTCGATGTACGAGTACGCGGGACCATTGGTGGCAAAGTTGTCCATCTTGCCGCCGTCCCACTGCTGCCACCAGCCGGTGTGGCTGTGGTCGAGGTCGGGACCGTTGCCCAGTGGAGTGACCGTCAGCGGCACCGCAACGCCGTTGCTCATTCCGGACTGCACCGTGTCGGCCCCGGGAAAGCCGTTGAACAGGTTATCGAAGGAACGGTTCTCCTGCATGATGACCACGATGTGCTGGATGGGGACTGTGGAGGCGACCGGCGACGTTACGCTGCTGCTATGACAGCCCGAGCATCCGAGCAGGGAGGATGCGACGGTCGAGACGGCGATGGAGCGAAGAAGTCGGTGCATCGTAAATCACGTCCGAGGGAAGCGCCTGGCGAGCGCGGCTATTTTATTAAAGGGATGCGGACAGATTAGCCTCAAAGATGCGCCATTGTCAGCTTCAAAGTTTGGGTAGTGTCACTCACTCCTCGGGTGGAAGGCAAAGGGAGCGGTTGTCGCGGCCGGTGAGCAGGCAGAGCGCTTCCACCACCAGGTTGTGGTCCTCGCGCTGGGGCAGGCCGGAGACGGTTACCGCGCCGACGATCCCCGCGCCCTCGACGTTCAGCGGGAAGCAGCCTCCGTGGGCGGCGTAGTCTTCCTCGGGCAGGTTGTAGCGCGCATTGAAGGTGAGCCCGCTCAGCGCCAGCAACCGGCCCACGTGGTACGAACTCTTGTGGAAGCGGGCGACCGTGTTGATCTTGCGCGCGACCCAGCGCTGGTTGTCGGGCGTGGTGCCGGCCAGCGCGCAGTAGAAGAGCTGCTGGTGGGGCGAACCGAAGCGGCGTACGTCGATGACCAGGCCAACTTTGCGGGCGATGGCAAGGTCGCGCAGCGTGGTGCCCAACTGCCACGCGGTGTCGGGCGTGAATCCGGGCAGGGTGAGCGTTGACTCCTGGACCACGATGGCGGCAATATCGTCCTGAATTGACATGAATCACCTGGGACGCCCACGGGGCGACAGGTAGTAGCATACCTGCACCGAGCGCCCGGGCAGGGGCGAACCTGCCATGGCGAAGCGAATCCACCGCCCAGGCTTTCTTGACATGGGGTGAAGGGTTACGCGAGACTTAGAAGGCTGGGCCTGTTCGCGGGCCCTCGGCGGCTTTCTGCGCGCGGAACATGCGTGGCCGGGCCGGATCGATGGGGTTCGCCGCCAGCAGCTTTCCCCTGCAATCACTCCAGACCCGAGTGTGGGCCTGATTGTAGCTCCGGGGCGTGCTCCGGGGGTTCCCGGTGCGCGGCGGCCCGATGGAAAGCGACAGGTAGAAGGATGGACTTAGATGGGTTCTATGGGTAGTTCCGTGCAATTGATTCTCCTGCCGCTGTTCTTCGTGCTGCTTTACTTTGTGATGATCGCGCCGCAGCAGAGGAAACAGAAAAAGTGGCAGCAGATGCTGAGCCAGTTGAAGAACGGGGACCGCGTCACCACCAACGGCGGCATCCGCGGCGTCATTGTGTCGGTCAAGGACGATGCCGTACAGCTCCGCGTCGCCCCCGACAATATCAAGCTTGAATTTGTGAAGAGCGCCATCGCGGCGGTCACCACCCCGGATGAGTGAAGGCAGTTGCCGGTTGTTAGTTGCCAGTTGAAAACGCAGGGTGCCGGCTGCCGGTGGCGGACTGAGTAAAGGAAGCAATGAGCAAGAATCTGAAGGGCAAGACAGCATTCATCGTCGCGTTACTGGTTGTGTTCTGCTACGGCTTCATGGGCATCCCGCACGGGGTAAGCCCGGCGGCGCTGAAGCAGGCGCTGGCCGACCGCATCAAGCTCGGGCTGGACCTGAAGGGCGGCACGCACCTGGTGCTCAAGGTCCACGTGGAAGAAGCGGTGGGCTCGAAAACCGACCGCGATGTCGAGCAGGTGCAGGAAGACCTGGAGAAGGCAGGCATCACCGGCGTTTCGGTGCATAAGGCGGATCCCCTGGCCCACCCGAACCAGATCAGCGTGGGCAGTATTCCTTTGAACAAGGCCAGCGATGTGCGCTCCATCCTGACGGGCACAGATTACGTCAACTACGACGTCGTCACCAATGCGGACGGCAGCGAGACGCTGACCATGAAGCCCAGCGCCATCCGCGACCTGGAAACGACCACCCTGGAGCACTCGATCGAGACCATCCGGGAGCGCGTGAACGCCCTGGGCGTGGCGGAGACGAATGTCGAGCAGTACGGGCTGGGCGACAACGAGATCCTGGTGGAAATGCCCGGCATCTCCGACCCGGCGAAGGTGGAAGACGCGATCCACAACACCTCGAAGCTGGCTGTATTCGAAGTGGTCAGCGGGCCTTACGACACCGAGCAGGCTGCGCTTGCGGCGAACAACGGCGGCGTCCCTCCGGACGACTGGATGGCCCACGGCAGCAACTCGCCGAACGCACCGGACGAGGTCTATCTGCTGAAGCGGGCAAGCATCGTCGAGGGGACCGACTTCCGCGACGCGCAACCCTCCAACGACCAGGAGGGCCGCCCGAATCTGACGTTCACGCTGACGACCGAAGCCGGCGACCGCTTCTACAAGTTCACCTTCGCGCACAAAAAGGACTCGGCGACGCCCGCCTCCATGGCGATCGTCCTCGGCAACAAGATCAAGGAAGTCGCCACCATTGAAGACGCCATCCGCGACCGCGGCGAGATCCACGGCAGCTTCACTAAGGATGAGGTCGACAACCTCTCGCTGATGCTGCGCACCGGCGCGCTGCCTGCGACCATCGACACCATCGAGACGCGCACGGTCGGGCCCAGCCTGGGCGAGGCATCCATCCATCAGGGCATATGGGCGGCCGTCGTCGGCATGCTGGCGGTCATGGTGTTCATGCTGTTCTACTATCGCGGCGCCGGCATCAACGCGGACCTGGCCCTGGTGCTGAATCTCATTATTTTGCTCGGGTTCATGGGCTTTGTCGGCGGCACGCTGACGCTGCCTGGCATCGCCGGGGTCATCCTGACCATTGGCATGGGCGTGGACTCGAACGTGCTGATCTTCGAGCGCATCCGCGAAGAGCTGCGCGCCGGCAAGACATCGGCCGCGGCGGTGCAGCAGGGCTTCGGCCATGCGTGGATCACCATCGTCGACACCCACGTCACCACCATTGTTTCGGCCGCGATCCTGTTCCTGTTCGGCACCGGCCCGGTGAAAGGATTTGCCGTGACCCTGACCTTCGGTCTGCTGGCCAACCTGTTTACGGCCGTATTCGTATCGCGGACTATCTTCGACGCAATTCTTGAACGCAAGAATCGCGGCGCCGAACTATCGATTTGAAAGGCAGTTGTTGGTTGCCGGTTGTCAGTTGTCAGTTCAGAAGCGCATCGAGACGGGCCGGCAACTAGCCACTAACAACTAACAACGAGCAACTGGAGTCTCAAGTGGAACTGTTTCGCGATGCAAAGATCGACTGGCTGGGCAGGAAGTGGTACTTCCTCAGCTTCTCGCTGATTTTCTCGGTAGCCGGCGTACTCAGTATGCTGTTCTGGCACGGCATTCCCCGCGGCGTGGACTTCAAGGGTGGCACCCAGATCCAGGTCCAGTTCAACAGCGCGCCCAGTGAGGACCATATCCGGCAGGCCCTGTCCGCCGCAGGGGTCAAGGACTTCACCGTCTATCCCATCAGCGACACCGCCGGCCGCTCCTCCAATACCGAGATCATCTCGCTGCCCGAGGCCGCCGACTCCGCGCACAACGTCGGCAGCAACCAGGTAGAGAGCGCGCTGAGCGCGGGCTACCACGATTCCGGGTTCAATATCCAGAAGACCGACATCGTCGGACCCACGGCGGGCAAGCAGTTGCAGCGCCAGGCGGCGCTGGCCACCGGCTACTCGCTGCTGGGCATGCTCATCTACCTGTGGTTCCGCTTCGAGCTGATCTACGGCGTCGCGGCCGTGGTCGCGGTTTTCCACGACACGCTGATCACGGTGGGCGCCTTCAGCCTGACCAACCAGGAGATCACCCTTACCGTCATCGCGGCCATCCTGACCCTGATCGGCTACTCGATGAACGACACCATCGTGGTCTTCGACCGCATCCGCGAGAACCTGGCGCTGAGCCGCCGCGAGACGCTGACGGACGTGGTGAACCGCAGCATCAACCAGACGCTGAGCCGGACCGTGATCTCCTCCGGCCTGACGTTTCTCACGGTGTTGAGCCTGCTGCTGTTCGGGGGGCCGGTGCTGCGCGGCTTCTCGTTTGCGCTTACGGTCGGCATCGTGATCGGGACCTATTCGTCCATCGCGGTGGCCGCGCCCATGCTGGTGGCGTATCAGGATTGGCGCAAACGGCAGGGCAAGGTTGCGAATCTGCCGGCCAAGCGCGCCCGGGCGTAGTTGGCGCGATTGGTGCGAAATAGGTGCAAAGGCCGGGCGACGCTTTGCCGGGGCGGCGTTTTTTGTATAAGATTTCGGAACTACCCCTTTTGACCGCCCAAGGTTCCTGGCTGAAGCGGGTTTCCGGACGCGGGAACAAAGTAGCGCGGCGCGGTGTCTAAGCTGGGTAGAACGTTTTTTGCGAGGCTGTCCATGTTTGAAGACTCTCTGATGGAATCCGGCGGGAAGATCAAGACCAAGGCCAATCGATGGATGATTGTGACGGGAATCGTCAATCTCTCGATCCTGGCCATCATCATCCTGATTCCTCTGCTGTATCCTGAAGCGCTGCCGGCGACAGCGATGACAGCCCTGCTGGTGGCTCCGCCTCCGCCTCCGCCGCCCCCACCGCCGCCGCCGCCGGCGCAGGTGGTGCATCAAGTCAAGATTGTGTCCGAGATCGATCAGGGCCTGCACGCGCCCACCAAGATTCCCAAAGACATCAAGATGATTAAGGAAGACGCAGCGCCGCCATCGGCCGTCGGTGTCGCCGGCATGTCGGGCATGGGCAGCGGTGGCGCCGGTGGCGTAGCCGGCATGGCCGGGCTGGGTTTGGCAACTCCCCCGCCGGTTCAGCGGGTGGCTCCGAAGCCTACCGGCCCGCAGCGTGTCTCCAGCGGCGTGGTGCAGGGCCTGGCCATCTCCCAGCCTCAGCCCCTCTATCCTCCCATCGCCAAGGCGGCCCACGTCCAGGGCGTGGTGGTTTTGCACGCGCTCATCTCGAAGTCGGGTACGATCGAAGATCTGAAAGTGATCAGCGGACCGCCGATGTTGACGGGCGCCGCGGTGGATGCGGTCAGGCGCTGGCGCTATAAACCGTATCTTCTCAGCGGAGAGCCCACTGAGGTGGAAACCACGATCAATGTCAACTTCACCTTCTCGGGCAGCTAGTTCGACTCGAGTCTTCGCACTTGTTTTTCCGCAGATCGTCTTCGCAGCCCGGAAAATGAACCTGCGCACCCGGCTTTTTGTCGATCGATGTTGACGCAGCCTTCGATCCAATACAACGTCTTATCAATCAGGAGGAAAGATCCAAGTGATTCTCGCTCATCTCGCAAACTTCGCTCACGTTCCGGCGTCACTCGCCATGTACTTTCAGGACCAGGGTGGTGGGGTCAGTTTCAGCGCCGCTGGACTCATCACGAACATGGGATGGCCCGCGCGCACCATCGCGGCCATTCTGTTCATCATGTCGATCTGGTCGCTCGCGGTCATGATCGACCGCTGGCTGTACTTCAGGGCGGCCCGCAATCAGTCGCGCGAATTTGCGCCCAAGGTTGCCGGCGCGCTCAAGGATGGCCGTCTGGACGAGGCAATCAAGCTGGGCGACCGCAGCAAGAAGTCGCACCTCGCCGAAGTGGTGACCGCCGGCCTGCAGGAGTTCCGCAGCTTTGGCTCGGGCGGCAGCATCACCGAGGAGCAGGTGGAGAGTTCGCAGCGCGCGCTGGAACGCTCTGAAGCGATCGTTCACGCCAAGCTGAAGCGGGGCCTCGGCGGTCTCGCGACCATCGGTTCGACCGCGCCGTTCATCGGCCTGCTCGGCACCGTCATCGGCATTCTGAACGCCTTCCAGGCCATCGCCACCCAGAAGACTTCGGGTATCGGCGCCGTCGCCGGCGGTATCTCCGAGGCCCTGGTCACCACCGCGTTCGGCCTGTTCGTCGCCATCCCCGCCGTCATGACGTTCAACTATTTCACCAACAAGGTGGAAGCGTTCGACGTTGAGATGGACAACAGCTCCAGCGAACTGGTGGACTACTTCATCAAGCAGAGCCACCTGTAAGCTGCACTCTCTGCCCCAGCCGGCAGAGGGGAGGAATCGGGGATCGCTCGGATTGTATGGTTTCCGGAGGCCGACAAGCGAACGGCCTCCGGAGACATACTCACCCGTGGCGGTCCGGTCGCAATTGAATACGCGCCGCAACGGCGCACGCTGTCATTAGCGGACGGGAAAGCACTCTTATGGGAATCAACAAACGCGACGAAGGCAAGAAGGTCAACTCCAACATCAACGTCACTCCCATGGTGGACGTGATGCTGGTGCTTCTGATCATCTTCATGGTCATTACGCCCATGTTGAACAACAAGGTCAACGTGGATCTGCCGGTCGCAACCGCGGCGGTCGTGATGGAGAACGCGAACAAGGAAGATGCGGTCACCGTCGCCGTCACCCGCGATGGCAAGGCTTATCTGGGCGGCGATCAGGTCTCCCTCGATCAACTGGCGGCCAAGATCGCCGACAAGCTGACCAACAAGACCGATAAAGAGGTTTACCTGCGCGCGGACATTCGCGCCAATTACGGCAAGGTTATGGATGCCGTGGACCAGATCCGTGCGGCTGGAGTCAGCAACCTCGGCCTGCTCACCGAGAAGAAGGAACTGGACGACGTCAGGAAGTAAGTGGTAAACGCCGCCGGGCAGCGTCTCGCGGCTGAGAATACAAGGAGATTTGCTATGGGAATGGGCGGTGGTGGTGGTACAGATAAAGCGGTTTCAGACATTAACGTTACGCCGCTGATTGACGTTCTTCTGGTGCTTCTGATCATTTTTATGGTGATCGTCCCGGTGACGCCGAAGGGACTCGAAACCCTGATTCCGCAGCCCCCGAAGAACCCGCAGCAGGACAATACCAACGACCGCACCATCGTGGTTTCGATTCAGGCGAACGGCAAAGGCGAGCCGTCCTACCTGATCAACCAGGACCAGTTCCCGAAGTCGCAGCTTGAGTCCAAGCTGGCCGAGATCTTCGCTACACGCCAGGAGAAGGTGATGTTCGTCAAGGGCGATGCATCGCTCGACTTTGGCAAGGTCGCCGAAGTGATCGACATGGGCCACCAGGCCGAAGTCGATAACATCGGCCTCATCACCCCGCGCATTGCAGCGGGGCAGTAGAAGCTTTCCCCTGACGGACTCGCACCGAGCAGCCGAAAGCCCAGGAGGTTGCTATGGGCATGAATGCTGGTGGCAGTACAGGCAAAGCTGTTTCTGAAATCAACGTAACGCCGTTGATCGACGTTCTGCTGGTTCTTTTGATCGTCTTTATGGTGATCGTCCCCGTAACGCCCAGGGGGCTCAATTCGCTGATCCCTCAACCCCCCAGAAATTCGACGCCGCCCGGAGAGACCATCGTAGTTTCGGTTCGGGCGAACGGAGTCGGGGAGCCAGTCTACTGGATCAACCAAACCATCTTCCCGAAAACGCAGATTGAGAGTCAGTTGGCGGCCATCTTTGCCAAGCGGCAGGAGAAAGTCATGTTTGTGAAAGCTGACAACTCTCTTGAATTCAGCAGGGTCGCCGAAGTGATCGACATGGGCCACCAGGCCGAGGTCGACAACATAGGGCTCATCACCCCGGGTATCGAAGCGGGGCAATAGGTTCCACTTTTACGGGCTCGGGGTCTCGCGCCGGCAACACCACCGACGCGTCCCGGGCGCGTTTCGTCGCTGCCCCAAGACGCGCACTCCATACTCTGCGGTATCATGGCTTAGCATGGGTCGCAACCGCCACGAACCTCGCGCAGCGCATCCTTGGAGGATTCTCCTAGCGTCGCTCTGCGTGCTTCTGGTGGTTGTTGCCGGCACGGTGCAGGTCGCCCATAGCCACGCGGACGGCGCGGACACCCACGCCAACTGCTCGCTGTGCGCAGCCGCCCACATAACGGTACATCTGGCGCAGACGCCGGTCCCGGCGCCAACCGCCTCGGTGGTTGCTGTGCTGGAGACGCTGCCGCCGGCGGTCCTGCCCAGCGCCCTCTCGACCTTCGCCCTCTTTACCCGTCCCCCGCCGGTTGCCGCCGTCCCTGCCTGAGCATCTCTCGAATCTGGTCCCGGAAGCCATAGCGCAGCGACTTTTCCCTGGGGAAAGCCGCCTTGCATCCAATTCCCTGGCGGCCTTTGCATCAAGAGATGCTCGCGACGCTCGTCAACATGCAACCGGCAACCCCAAAGGGGAGACTCAATGCGCCAATCCCTGAGACGTTCCGTCTCACCAACGTTTGTCATCACCTTCGCGCTGGTCGCGTTGTTTCCCGCGCACTCGCTTCCGGCCATCGCTCAGGCCGCTCCCTCGCCGGTCCGTCGCCCACCCGCCCCCGCGCGCACTCAAAGCGCCGGCAACGCGGCCACCGTCACCGGCATCGTCACCGACGCCTCCGGCGCCGTTGTGTCCAACGCGACCGTGACCCTCGCCAATGCCATCAGCGGCTTCACCCGCACGGTCACCACCGACAGCAGCGGCGCATATACCATCCCCAACGTCCCCTTCAACACCTACCGGCTCACCGTTGCCGCCAGCGGCCTGGCCGCGTCCACACAGACGGTTGACCTGCAATCGTTCGTGCCGGTCACGGCAAACGCGACGCTGCAAGTGGCTGGCACCAGCACCACGGTCGAGGTCACCACCACCAGCGGCGACCTCATCGAAGCCGATCCCGTCGGCCACACCGACGTCGACCGCGATCTCTTCTCCAAGATCCCGCTGGAAAGCCTGTCGTCCTCGGTCAGTTCCCTGGTCACACTGGCCTCGCCCGGCGTCTCCGCGGACTCCAACGGCCTCTTCCATGGCATGGGCGACCACGCCTCCAACTCCTTCTCCGTCGACGGCCAGCCCATCACCGACCAGCAGTCCAAGGTCTTCTCCAACCAGATCCCCATGGACTCCGTCCAGTCGCTCGAAGTCATCCCCGGTGCGCCTTCGGCCGAGTACGGAGGCAAGACCTCGCTGGTCATCGTCGCCACCACGCGCTCCGGTCTCGACAACCCGCAGCCGCACGGCGAGGTCACGGCGTCCTACGGCTCGTTCGGCTCAGCCAATGTCGGTTTCAATCTCGCGTACGGCACGCAGAAGGCCGGCAACTTCATCTCCGCCAACGGCATGAACACGGGCCGCTTCCTCGATCCGCCGGAGTTCGTGGTCATCCACGACAAGGGCAACGAGGAGAACCTCTTCGACCGCGTCGACTACCAGTTCACCGCCATCGACTCCGTCCATCTCAACGTCGGGTACACTCGCTCCTGGTTCCAGACGCCCAACTCCTACGACACCCAGTACGCCACGCAGTGGCCCACCAACTCCGCCGGCGTCGCCATCGGGCCGAATGGCCTGGCCGTGGGCCCAGCCGACCAGCGCGCGCAGATCCAGACCGTCAACTTCGCTCCCAGCTACACGCGCATCCTCAACCAGCACACGGTGCTCAACGCCACCTACTTCTTCCGCCGCGACGGCTTCAACTACTACCCCAGCAAGAACCCGTTCGCCGACCGCGGCGCGCCCGACCTGCAGCAGGAGTCCATCTCGCAGCAGCGCTCGCTGGCCAACACCGGCTTGCTATCCAACATCACCTACACCCACGGCATCAACAACGTCAAAGCCGGCGTCTCTTACGCGCAGACCTTCCTCGACGAGAACTTCAACCTCGGCATCGTCGACCCCGGCTACCTCACAAATCTCGGCTGCCTCACGGTCAGCCCCAACCCGGGAACTCCGGTGGCCGGCAGCGCGTGCGCGACGCTCTATCCGTACGATCTGACCCGTGGCGGAACCTTCTATCCTTTCCACGGCCACACCGACATCAAGGAGTTCGCCGCCTACGCGCAGGACGCCATCACCGCCGGGCCCTGGTCGGGCAACTTCGGCCTGCGTTTCGACCAGTACAACGGCCTCACCGTCGCCAACCAGGTCGAGCCGCGGCTGGCCCTCTCCTATAGCATCAAGCACACGGGCACGGTGCTGCGCATCTCCTACGCCCGCACCCTCGAGTCTCCGTTCAACGAGAACCTCATCCTCGCCAGCGAGGGCTGCAACTACGCCGTCATCGCGGACCTGATCCCATGCACGCCCGCGCCCAACCGGCCCGGCTTCCGCAACGACTTCCACGCCGGCTTCGAGCAGCAGCTTTCGAAGTACGCCGTCCTCTCCGCCGACTACGTGTGGAAGTACACCCACAACGCCTACGACTTCTCCGTGCTTGGGGCCACGCCCATCACCTTCCCCATCGGCTGGCACAACTCCAAGATCCCCGGCTTCGACGGCCGACTGGATGTACCGCCCATCCACAACTTCACGGCGCAGATCGTCTTCTCGTCCGTCGCCGCGCGCTTCTTCACCCCGCAGACCAGCGGCCTTGGCACCATCCCCACGCCGCCCGGCACCGGCAACACGCCGTTCCGCATCGACCACGACGAGAAGTTCAACCAGACCACGCACGCCCAGTACCAGCTCGGGTCACGCGGCCCCTACGTCGGCTTCAACTGGCGCTACGACTCTGGCCAGGTGGCCGGCGCCGCTCCCTGCTACGGCACGCTCGCCTCCAACGACTGCCCCCAGACCGTGCCACTTTCCGTTAGCGCCACGCCCTCGGTCTACCTTCAGGACCCCTTCGGCAACGCCCTCACCGCCGACCAGGAGGCCCAGGCCGGCTTTGCCTGCAACGGGGTCAAGGCTTCGCTCGGCCATCCGCTGCCCAGCAGCTGCCTGGTCTCGCAGTTTACCTCGTCGCTCCTGACCATCCCCGCGCCCAACACCGAGAACGACGACCACAATCCTCCGCGCGTCGCGCCGCGCAGCCTCTTCGACCTCACCCTCGGCGAAGACAACCTGTTGCACCGCAAGCAGGAGGACAAGCGCACCCTCTCCGCCTCGCTCACCATCGTCAATCTCGCCAACAAGGTCGCGCTCTACAACTTTCTCTCCACCTTCTCCGGAACGCACTACGTCACCCCGCGCTCCGTCACCGGCGAGATCGCCTATCACTTCTGATAGACCGGGACTTCAGTCCCGGCATTCGCCGCCGCAAAGAGAAACGCGGGCTTGATCCCCTGGGACACGGTCCGCGCATCAGCAGCATCCGCACGCATGGCCTCGCCACGCCGCTCTGCCCTCTTTCACCAGCAGCGGCACGGCCGCCAGCGCGGCCAGCGAATCGAACCACGCGATGTGGAACGCCGCATTCAGCGCCAGGCCGGCCAGCGTGATTCCCGCAAGGTAGGCGCACGTCGCCGACTGCACCGCATCCGCGGCCAGCGCCGCATTCCCACTGCGCCGGGCCTCGCGCCGCTTCAGCGCAGCCAGCACCGGCATCGCAATCAGCGCGGCGATGGTGATGGCCATGCCCGCGCAGCTCGTCTCCGGCCGCGCGCGCAGCACGAAGGACGCGACGGCAATTGCCGCCACCACTCCCGCCAGCACAAACAGCAAACCACCGGCTGCGCGGCTCGCCGTCCGCTCGCGGATTGCCAGCTTCGGGACCCACTGCAGCACCACCACTGTTGCGGAGAGCAGCTCGACCAGGCTGTCGGAGCCGAACGCCAGCAGCGCCGGACTGTGCGCCGTCGCCGCCGCATAGGCTGCCACGCCGAACTCGACCAGCATCCAAGCCAGGGTGATGCCTTGCAGCCACAGCACCGCCGCGCGCGGCTTCGCAATCTCAGCCTTCGCCGGCCCAACCCCGATCTGTACGAACTCTGCCATCTCGATCTACCGATGATTGCAATCTATCGAGCGTCCCGCAACTGACAACCAACAACCAACAACTGTCTCTCTCTCACTCCACCCGGCAGATCAGGCACTTAAGGTAGCTCGTCTCCGGCAGGGTCAGCACCGCGGGGTGGTCTGGTGCGGCGCCGCGCATCTCCAGCAATTGGACGCGGCGGCCGGCGTCGATGGCTGCCGCGCGCACCACGTCCACAAATTCCTCCATGCCCACATGGTGGGAGCAGGAGCAGGTGACGAGGGTGCCACCGTCGTTGAGCATCTTCAGCGCGCGCAGGTTCAGCTCCTTGTAGCCGCGCAGAGCGCCCTCGGCCGCGCGTTTGGTCTTCGCGAAGGCAGGAGGGTCGAGCACGATGGTGTCGTACTGCTCGCCTGCGTCGGCAAAGTCGTGCAGCAGCTCGAACGCGTCGGCTTCGATCCAGTCGACAGAAGCGCTTAACTTGCGCTGCCCTTTGGGCCCCACATTCAACTCGAAGTTCTTGTCCGCAACCTCCAGCGCCGCACGGCTCGCGTCCACGCCCGTCACGCGCGCGCATACCCGCGCCAGGTGCAGCGCAAACCCGCCCTGGTAGGTGCACACATCCAATGCCCGTCCCGTCGTTCGCGACTGCAGCGCGTATTTCGCAGCCGCGGCGTAGTTCAGCCGTTGATCGAGAAACGCGCCGGTCTTCTGTCCGGCGCTCGCGTCGAAGTGGAACTGCACGCCGTTGATCGCGAAGACTGTCTGCAGCGAGCCTTCGCAACCCTCGCGCACAAACAGCGGCCCTTCCGGCGCGGCGGCGAGATGCTCCAACTCGCGCACCCGCGCGTCCGGACGCTCGACGATCGTGTCGACCCACGGCTGCGCGGCCAACACATCCGTCAATACCTGGCGCACATCGTCCTGCGCCGTTCCCTGGGTCAGCAACTGCACGACGATGAGTCCGTTGTACCGGTCGGCGACGATGCCGGGCATGTCATCGGCTTCGGAGAACACCAGCCGGCAGGCGTTGTCCCCGCCGGACGTTGAAATGGAGAATGCTTCAGCCGCCAGGCGCATTCGCAGCTTGAGCGCGCCTGAAGTCCGCTCGCGCAGTTCGCGCAGATACTCGGCGCGCCCCAGCCCGGCGCGGCGCGACACCAGCCGCAGCGCGATCTCCGAGTCCGCGCTGTAGAGCGCGGTGCCCAGCGGGATTCCGCGGGAGTCGACCACGCTCACCAGCGCTCCCGGTCCGGGGCCATCGGCCGCAGCCGCAAGCCGCTCCGGGCCGGACTCGAGATCCGAGCGGTATACCCAAAGATGCCCGGCCCGCAGCCGCTCCGCCGCGCGCCGCGCGATGCCGACCACTGCTGCCGTGCTCACCTGCAACGCCATTCCTCATGTTCGCACAGCCGCGACTCTTCAGCTCTTCGTAGTCAGGCATGGCATTCGAGCAGATACATCTTCCTCGCAAAAGCAGCGGGCCCGCGTCGAGTTGCCGGCGCGAGCCCATTTACAAACTTGAATCGGTTGTCACTGCTGCGAGCGGTCAGGGCTTCACCAGCTTGCGCCGCATGGCGCCCGCCATGCCGACCAGGCCGGTTCCAAGCAGGATCAGACTGGAGGGCTCAGGAGTCGCGGGCGGTCCGGATTGTGGCGTGCCCTCACCAACCTCCATGAAGCTTTGGCCGTCGCCGCCTACTTCCAGAAACGCGATCGCGTCCGCGTTGCCAGTGTACGCAGAGATGTTTGCGTTGGAAATGTCAGTGGACACGCCCGGAACGTTTGCGTATCTCGAGCCGGCGCCAGTCTTATCCCAGATTGCATCCTGCAGGGGGGCATCGGTCGACTGAATCTTATCGAACCCGGAGCCAAGGGCAGCCACAAGTTCCAGCGTGGAGTCGGTCGGGTCCTTCGGGTTCGAAGCTCCTCCGTCGGCGGTGTATACGGCGTTGGAGAAGTCCGTGCCCACTCCCTGCGCCTCCACAACATACGTGTCCGGAGTGCCGATATCGTCCAGGAAATCGATGCAGAAACCTTCGTAGGTTTCCAGGAGGGTGCCGGCCTTGCCGCCGACATCCGTAGAGATGGTGATGGTGGTCAAACCCACATCGTATTGGCCGTTGGTCTCGTGGTTGGTGTAGCTTGAAACGGTCATAACGTAATCGGTGCCAACGTTGATGCCAGCTGCCCTGGCTGCGGGCGAGAAGGCGAGAAATGCAACAAGGAGAGACAAGGCAACAGCAGTATTCTTTAAACTCACAGTGGGGCCCCTTTCGATTCGTTCTGGTTAAGCTCAAAATGCAATTGAGGTGCCAAAATGGGCAAAGGTTTGCACAAAGCGGCGCGTCCTCTAACGCGTCGCAAATGAGCCGGTTGCCCATGGCCCCGCGGAGGAGCATGGGAGAAGAGTGCAAACGTGCGCGGGCATGTTGCAGTAAGAAGGGCAAAACTTTACCACATTTACCAGAATGTAAAGTAATAGAATCAGCAGGTTACAGGTAATCTTGAGGAGGTTACCAGCCTGGCTTGCTGCAAAATTATTCCTGCCCCCATCGCGTCCTTTCCGCGCGCCCTCCCGTCTCTACTAGCAGGTTCCAGCAGATTTTTTTCGAGAGTTTTGGCGGCAGGACGGCAAGGCGAGCAATGAGACATCTTCTACGAACGGGCTTGGTTGCGGCGGCGTTTCTGCTGCCGGTTTCAGGGTTGCGGATGCAGGCGCAGGCGGACCAACCCGCGGGTCAGGCGCAGGGCGCGGGCCGCCGCGGCGGACGCGGCGGATTTGGCGGCGGCCAGGCGGTGCAGGGAATTGTCACTGCGGCGACCAAAGACAAGGTGACCATCAAGACGGACGCGGGCGACTCCTACGACATAACCGTGACCGACACCTCGCGCATTATGAGGGACGGGCAACCGATCAAGCTGAGCGATGTGAAGCAGGGCGACAGCGTGACCGCCCGCGGCGCAGTGGACGCCACCAGCAAGACAGTCGAAGCAATGATGGTGATGGACGTAGATGCGGCGACCCTCGCCAAAGCCAAAGAGAACATGGGCAAGACCTACATCACCGGCAGGATTACCGCGATCGACGCGGACAATCTGAAGCTGACCGTGATGCGCTCGGACAATGTGAGCCAGGCGATCGCAGTGGATGACGGCACCAGCTTCCAGCGCGGGAACCGCGGCGTGATGGCGGACGTTATCGCGGCCGGTGGATTGGCCGGGGGCGGGTTCGGCGGCGGATTCGGCGGCAGAGGAATGGGCGGCGGCAGGCAGGAAGGCACACCTCCGCCTCCCGAGAGCATCACGCTCGCGGACATCAAGGTGGGGGATGTGGTGATGGCGACGGGCACTTTGAAGGGCGGTACGTTCACGGCGCTGAAGATGGGAGTCTCTGAGCCGGGGGCGGGGCCTGGTGCGGGCGGTGCGGATCGACGCCGTGGCCCCAATAATCAGGCAGTGCCGCCATCTCCTCCTCCTGCTCCGCCGCAATAGGGAAGCCCAGCCGGGAACGCGCGGCGGAGGGGGTGCTGTCTCTGCATGGCCCGGTAGCGGGAGGGCCCGCGCTACCGATGGTTGCGTAGCAGTCGCGGCGGCTTGTTTCAGTTCTCGATTCAGTCAGGTCGGTCATTGGGAGCGTGTCTGTGCGGCGTGTGAATGCGATGAAGCGATTTGCGGTGGCGGCAATGGGCGCGGCAATGCTGGCCGGCGCCGGTGGTTTTGGCGCGACCGCTCCGGCCCAGACGACGGGGCCCGCCGCTGCTCCCGCCGCCCCAACGCCGGTTGCTCCGGCCGCCCCAACGCCGGTTGCTCCGGCGGCTGCACCGGCAGTGGCCGCTGCGCCGCAGGGAGGAAGCATCAAGGGCACTGTGAAGGCCGGCGCAGTTCCTTTGCCTGGCGTCGCCGTTACCGCAACCAATACGCTGACCGGCAAAAAGTATGCAACCACCACGGACATCGACGGCGTGTTCCAGATGGATGTGCCGCGCAACGGCCGCTATGTGGTCAAGACGGAGCTGACCGGCTTCGCACCGGTCACGCAAGAGGTGGTAGTCAACGCGGCCAGCGAGAACGGCGGCCTGCCGGTCGAGACGGCGGAGTTCAAGATGGACCTCGCCTCGCGGGTCACGCAAGAGCCGGCAACGCCGCCCACCGCGGCGCCCGGAACCGCGACGCGTATGGCCGGGTCCACTGCCGCCGGTGGCGTAACTCCAGGCGCGGTGGCGCGGCAGGGTCGCACCGTTCAGACGCTTGCGGTGCAGGGTGCGGATACCTCCGATCTAACCGACGCGACCGCGAACGAGACCAGTGCCGAGGCGCAACTGCCATCCATGGGCGGCCTTGCCACCGACGACAGCACCGCGGCGGCATCGGCCAGCGACTCCATCGCCGTCACCGGCAATCAGGGGCAGATCAACGGCCTGGCAGGATTCAGCCAGGAAGATTTGCAGAACCGGATTCAAAATATGCAGCAGAATGGCTTCACCAACGGCGACATCGCCGGCACGCTAAGCGGCGTAATGCAGACCGACACCTTTGGCGGACCCGGCGGCGGAGGCTTTGGCGGACCCGGCGGTGGACCCGGCGGTGGACCTGGCGGTGGCGGATTTGGCGGACGCGGCGGTGGTGGCGGACGCGGCGGCGGCGGTGGTGGATTCGGAGGCTTTGGCGGCGGTGGCGGCTTCCGCGGACAGAACCCCAACGCCTGGCACGGACGCATCTCCTATACCGGGGCCGACAGCGCGCTGAACGCCGACAGCTATTCCGTCACCGGGACACCGATTCCCAAGCCGCAGTCGGACCGCAATACCTACATCGCCAGTCTGCAGGGCGTGCCGTTTATTCCCCACCTGCTGGCGCCGAATCCGAAGATCAATCTGTTCCTCAGCGTGCAGGGAACCAAGAACACTTCGCCGGGCAGCAGTCAGATCATCGTGCCTACTCTGGCGCAGCGGTACGGCGATCTCACGCCCCAGTATCAGGCAGCCCTGACCCCGGGAACGGTGATCCCGGTGTACGACTATACGGGCACTCCCGCGACCAATCCGAACTACGGCCAGCCCTACGGCCATAGCAACTGCAGCCCGGCGCTGACGGTCGGCATCGCAAACGTCAACGGCGGTCAGCCGATCGATCCCAACGTCACTAACCCCGGCGGCCAATGCATCCCGCAGAACGAGCTCAGTTCAGCCGCGCAGGCGCTGATCAACCCGCTGACCGGCTACTATCCGCTGCCCAACATCACACCCACGCAAACGGGCGACAACTACCAGGCCACCTTTCCGGGCACCTCGGACTCCTCGCAGATTTCGCTGCGCTATAACGAGAGCTTCGGGGCGGCGCCGGTGCGCGGCGGCCGTGGCGGCGGGGGTGGCGGCCGAGGCGGTGGCGGTGGCGGCCAGAACCGCAACGCGCCTCGCGTACTCCGCCAGAGCATTGCCGAGAACTTCGCTGAGTCCCATTCGGCCAGCGCCACCTCCAATTTCTCGCCGCAGTTGGGCGGCAAGTCGGTGACCAACGGATACAGCTTGTCCAGCGGCTACACCGTCGGCTATGGACGCATCAACAGCACAGCGACTCTGAGCTGGAACCGCTCGCTCACCCTGGCGACCAACTACTTCACGAATGGGGGCCCAGACGGGTCGTACCCGAACCCGGCGCAGACTGCGGGCATCGATATCGGCAATCCGTCCATCTACAGCAACAAGTTCTTCTATGGAGTGCCGTCCATCGGCATCCAAGGAGGCTATGCATCGCTGGGCGATGCGACGCCGAGCACGACCGTGAACCAGACCATCTCGTTCTCCGACTTCGTAAGCTGGACCCACAAGCGCCACAATATGCGCTATGGCATCGACTTCCATCGCATCCACGCCGATTCCGTCGGCGGCACCAACGCGCTGGGATCGTTCACGTTCGCCAGTTACAACACCGGACTCGGCGGGACGGGCCAGTCTCTGCCGAGTTCGGGTAGTTCGCCTTGCACCCCCAACAACAATCCGGTGAGCGCATCCAATCCCAACCCCACCTGCGCCACCGGGTCCGCCTGGGCCGACTTTCTGCTGGGGCTGCCGGAACAGACCAACATTACTGCCGGGCTGAACAAGATCTATCTGCGCGGCAACTCGTGGGACTATTACGTCAACGACGACTGGCGCGCGCGCTCCAACGTCACCTTCGAGTTCGGCCTGCGCTGGGAGTACTTCTCGCCCTACGCGGAGAAGTATGGCCGCCTGGTCAACCTGAACGTGACCGGCAGCGCCTTGGCCAACCCACCCACCCTGAGCGTGATCAACGTCTGCGCCGCTCCGACGCCGACGGGCCCGGGTGTGGAGGGAACATGCAGCTCGGTGACCCCGGGGACGCTGGTCAAGCCGGACAAGTCGATGTTCTCTCCGCGTCTTGCCGTCCGCTGGGCGCCGAAGACCAAGTTCACCAAGCAGACCGTCTTCAACGCCAGCTATGGCATCAACTACAACACCGGCCAGTATTCGCGGTTCGCGCAGAAGCTGGCCTTCCAGGCGCCCTTTGCGATCACCCAGGCCAACGTCGAGAACAACAACGGCTGCACCGGGTTGGGAGCGACTGCCAATATGACCCTGGCCAACGGGTATAACTGCTCCACCCTGCAGACCACGCTGAGCAACTATGCGGTCGATCCCAATTACCGCCTGGGCATGGTCCAGATTTACAACGTCGGAGTGCAGCGCTCGCTGCCGCAGCAGATTGTGCTCAACATCAACTACACGGGCGCCTACAGCGGCAATCTGGATATGCTGCGCGCGCCCAACCGGAACCAGGATGGGACCATCGTCCAGTCGGCCGGGGTATTTACCTACGAGGACTCGCTCGGCTACCAGCGCTCGAACGCCCTGGCGATCAGCGCGGGCGAGCGGCTGCACAAGGGCATCGCGCTGCAGGCGGTCTACACCTATTCGCACTCCATCGACGATGCGTCGTCGATCGGCGGCAGCGGCGGCTCGATCGCCCAGAACGACCAGGACCTGGGCGCGGAAGAGAGCAACTCCAGCTTCGATGTTCGCCAGAAGGTCGCCGGCAACTTCGTCATCGAACCTCCGTTCGGCCCCAATCGGGCCTTCCTGAACAAGGGCGGCGTACTCGCGGCGATCCTCGATGGATACTCTATTTCGGGCAACTATACGTTTGCCACCGGGACCTACGCGACGCCGTCGTACTCGCTGTCCAGCTCCGAGATCCAGGCTGGCGCAGGCAGTTCGTTGCGGCCCAACCGGGCGCCCGGCACATCCATTGTCGGGCCGCGCAACCATGAGCAGTGGTTCAATACGGCCGCATTCATCGCCGCGCCGCTGGACGCCAAGGGCAATCCCACCTACGGGAACGCCTCGCGCAACTCCATCGAGCTTCCGGGAACGGTTTCGGTCAGCGGCTCGCTGTCGCGCACCATCTCCTTCGGCGAGACGCGCAGCATGGAGATGCGCCTGAATGCGAACAACGCGCTGAACACCGTGCAGTATTCCGGCGTGAATACGACAGTCAATTCGGGGCGCACCTATGGCCAGGTGACTTCAGCGGCGGGGATGCGTTCGCTTACGTATAACCTGATGTACCGGTTCTAGGAAGTTGCCGGTTGCCGGTTGTCAGTTGGCTGCGGGAGTGGTGGAGGAGATGGCGATGCAACGACATGGACGGGGTGCGGGTGGGATAGGGTGGAAGGCAGTGGCGGCGGTGCTGGTAGCGGCGATGGTGGGCTCGCCGGCGGGCGTGCCTCTGATAGCGCAGCAGCAGGACAGCCCGCGGATCACAACCCTGGTCGAGCATGTCGACCGCGTGCTGACCAACGTCGTGGTGCGCGACAAGAAGACCGGCGAGCTGGTCAAGGGGCTCAAGCAGACCGACTTCCAGGTACTCGAGGACAACAAGCCGCAGCACATCACCACCTTCGACTACCAGAACGTCGACCAGGCCGTCACGCTGGCCGAGAGCCAGACCGTCTCCGGCACCTCGACCACCAAGAAGAAGACCATTGCGGACCTGGTCAACAACGACTTCGCCGCCAAACCCGACGAGCTGAAAGACCGCCGGCTGATTGTGATGTTCTTCGACCTGAGCAGCATGCAGCCCGAGGACATTACGCGCGCGGTAGATGCGGCCAAGGACTACATCAACCACCACATGGCCCCGGCCGACCTTGCCGCCTCGGTCAGCCTGGTCTCCGGCCTCAGCATGGACCAGGACTTTACCAACGATAAGCAGGCTCTGCTGGCCGCCGTCAGCAAGTACGACGGCAGCGAGGGCAGCGGCTACGCCAACGGCAGCGAGGGTGGCGGCACCGACGGCACGGCCGACGACTCCTCCAGCTTCGTTGCCGACGACAGCGAGTTCAACGCCCTGAACACCGACCGCGAACTCTACGCCATCCGCACTATCTGCAAGTCGATGGAGAAGGTCGAGCAGAAGAAGAGCATGTTGTACTTCTCCGGCGGCCTCAGCCGGCAGGGCATCGAGAACCAGGCGAGCATTCGCGAAGCCACCAACGAGTGCGTCAAGGCGGACACCGCCATGTACGCGGTCGACTCGCGCGGTTTGCAGGCCATCAACGCGGTCGGCAACGCCTCCACCGGCAGCATTCGCGGCACCTCCGCCTACAGCGGCGCGTCCATGGTCAGCCAGTTGCAGTCCAACTTCAACTCGCAGGAGACCCTCGGCACGCTGGCGGCCGACACCGGCGGCAAGCTGTTCGTCGACTCCAACGACTTCGGCCCGGCCTTCCAGCAGGTGCAGCACGACACCGAGGCGTATTACATCATCGGCTACCAATCGACCAATTCGCGGCGCGACGGCACGTACCGCCACCTCACCGTCAAGCTGCTCAACCACCCCGACGCCAAGCTGGAGTACCGTCCGGGCTACTACGCGCCCGCCGACTTCCAGCACCAGAAGAACGAGGACCGCCAATTCGCCCTGATGGAGCAGATGCGCAGTGAGGTCCCGGCCACCGACGTCGCCATCTATCTCCAGGCGCTCTACTTCCGCCTGGCCGACGGCAAATTCTACATCCCCATGTCGCTGGTCATCCCCGGTTCGCAGATCAATGCGGTGCAGGTGAAGGACAAGGACAAGGCCAGCATCGACATCCTGGGGCAGGTAAGGAACGCTACCAACATCGTGGTCGGACAGGTGCAGCAGACCGTGCCTCTGGCGATCGACGCCAACCAGCACCTGGAGAAGAAGAATGTGCAGTATTCCACCGGCTTTGAACTCGCGCCCGGCAAATACCACGTCAAGTTCGTGGTGCGCGAGAACCAGTCCGGCAACATGGGCACCTTCGAGACCGACATCAACGTTCCGGACATGAAGAAAGCGTCGCTGAAGCTGAGCTCGATCGTCATGTCCAGCCAGCGCACTCCCAACAAGGACAAGAAGACGGTCGACCCGCTGGTGCAGGACGGTCTGGAGTGGGTGCCCAACGTGCCCCACGTCTTCCGCCAGGACCAGCACCTCTACTTCCTCTACGAGGTCTACAGCCCAACCAGGGACAAGGGCGACACCGCCGCGGCGACACCGCCGCCGGCCGCGGGTCTGACCAGAAGGGAAGCAGCGCCGGTGCGTGTGCTCACCAGCATCGAGTTCCTGCTCGGCGGCGTCAAGGTGTATGAGACGCCGCTGGTCGAAGCCAACGCCATTAATGTTCCGGAACGCGACGCCGTCAGCTTCCAGTTCGACGTGCCGCTGGCCGGGCTGAAAGCGGGCACCTACGTCTGCCAGGTCAACGTCATCGACGACGCCGGTGGCAGTTTTACCTTCCCGCGTATGGCGTTGCGCATCACGGCCCCGCTGGCTCCGGCGGTTCCAGTTGCCGCGGAAGTGGCGCCCAAGGCGGGCCCGGCCCTCTGATCCGGCTGTCGTCCGCCGTCGATACGTCCAACGCGTGCGATCGGTACAGCGGCCGCGTGCGATCTGGGTCAGTGCACCGGCTCTATGCGTGGCGGCGGCTTCAGCAGGAAGGTAAATGAGAAGCCGGCCACGTCATCGTGATCGCGCAAGCTTCGGTTATAGAACCCCGATAGCGTCACATGAGGCGAGAGAGGAATGTCCAGCGATGTGATGAAGCCGTTGTCCTCGGCCGGGTCTTCGTTGGTCGAGGTGGTCACCTTCTTCTTTCCCTTGCCCGTGGTCGAGTACACAATGTTCTTCGCCAGCGGCAGTTCCTCGTACGCGTCGGCCTCGAACGCGCAATTCCACGGCAGATAGAGCGATGCGCCGGCCTGGAAGTGCGCCAGCGGCCCCACCGCGACATAGCTCTTCAGCACCCGCTGCTCCACCAGGGCGCTGGTGTCCCCAAAGCCCAATTCGATGTCCGGCGCGAACCATCGGATTTCCTTCTCGAAATGATTGTTGATGTTGTACGTCACCTGTCCCGCGCCCAGCCCGTAGTTGGTATTGCCCGAAGGCAGCCCCAGCGAGACCGTGCCGCTGTAACCGACGGACAAGAAGCTCGCATCGCCCTCGAACGACAGCGCCATGTCTCCAAACGCGCCGCTCCGCGTGTTGTAGGCATACACCGGCTTCGCCGCGGTGGCAACGTTGCTGTAGACGTCGACGTACGCATACAGCGGTATGCCTGCATCCACGCTGAAGTACCTGTTGAAGCGGTACGCGAGATTGGGGTTCAGGATCGAAGACCAGCCGTTGCTCGAATCGTGCTGCGAACTCGTCCCCAGAGATGCGTTGAACCCGCGGGTCGCGGGAACGATGCCCTCGGGGCCGCTATCGTTGATCGCGGCCGCGGCATTGAGCAGCGCGTCCATGTCCGCGGTTGAGCCGGTCTGCGCCACCGCCGCCGCACCGCAGGTTGCGCAGAAGAGAAAAGCGGCAAAGACGTGCGGCAGAATCCCGCGGCCAGAATCTAACCTAAGCAAGCGAACGCACCTCAAGCAGCACACACAAGGCTATCGCATTTTCATGGATGCAGGCAGCACCGCAGCCGGGCCAGGCACGTCCCGCGCCGCCGAGCGAGCGCCTACCGCTCCGCAACCGGCGTATACGGTTCCGGATAGGGCGGCCCGATGTAGTCCGCGCGCGGGCGAATCAGCCGGTTGTCGTCGAGCTGCTCGATCACGTGCGCCGCCCAGCCGGCGATGCGGCTGATTGCGAAGATCGGTGTAAACAGATCGATCTCCACGCCCAGCGTCGTGTAGGTCGAGGCCGAATAGAAATCCACGTTGGCGTTCAGCTTCTTCTCCTGGTTGACGTAAAGCTCGATCTTGCGCGACATGTCGAACCACTTCGGCCTGCCCGCCGCCTTGCCCAGGTCCTCCGACATCCTCCGCAGGTGGGTCGCCCGCGGGTCTTCCGTGATGTACACGCGGTGGCCGAAGCCGGAGATCTTCTTTTTCTGCGCCAGCAACTCCCGCACATACTGCACTGGGTCGGCTTCTGCCTCGTCGATGGCAAACAGCAGCTTCATCGTCTCGGCGTTGGCGCCGCCGTGCAGCGGGCCCTTCAGCGCGCCGATCGCGCCCACGATCGCCGAATGCATGTCCGACAGCGTCGATGCAATCACGCGCGCGGCAAACGTGCTCGCGTTCAGCTCATGGTCGGCCTGCAAAATCAACGCCACATCCAGCGCCCGCACCGCCGTCTCCGATGGGTTCACCCCGTTCAGCATGCGCAGGAAGTTCGCCGAGTGCGACAGGTTGCGGTCCGGGTCGATGATCGATTTGCCCTTGCGGATGCGGTCGAAGATAGCCACGATCATCGCGATCTGCGACGTCAGCCGGTAGCTCTTGCGCACGTTCGCGTCGTGCGACGAGTCCTTCTCCTCCGGGTCGTACAGCGACAGCAGGCTCACCGCCGTGCGCAGCACCTCCATCGGCGTGGCGTCCGTGGGCACGCTGCGCAGGAAGTCGTAGATCCGCCAGTTCAGCGTGCGCGCCGCGGCCAGCTCCTTGGAGAACTCGGCCAGCTCCGCCGCGGTCGGGAGCTTGCCGAACCACAGCAGGTAGGTCGTCTCTTCAAAGTTCGAGTGCTCCGCAAGCTCGTGGATGTCGATGCCGCGGTATGCCAGCACGCCGGCTGCCCCGTCGATCCAGCAGATTGACGACTTTGTGGCGATAATGCCTTCCAGGCCCTTAATAGGGAGAACTGCTGATGACATGGGCAAATCCTTTGCAGGGAACCGAATCGGACGATATATACGGTTATAGCGCAGCGGCGAAACCCTTGTCACGAAAAGCCTCAGCCACTGGGCTTTTCCGTGCGTCCGCCAGTCGGCAAAGCCAGCCACGGGCGGCAAACGGCCGCGCCGCGGGCCTGGCCAGCTCCTCTCGCCAGCCCCGGCCGCGGGCAGCTTGCGCTGCTCTCGCCTTATTTCTGGGACTGCGCGCCCAACCATAAGCATTTCCTGAGCTATATTCGTTTCTAGAGGTTCCCGCTTTCCGCGGCACAATCTCGCGGTCCATGCGTGCGCAGCGTCTTTCCATGAGTGGTCGCCGTCTTATCCAGGGGGAGAACAGATGAGTGAATCGGAACCAGTAATCGTCGCCGAGCGGTCCGCCTCGGGGGCGTTCATCGCAATCGTCATTGTTGCCATCGTTGTGGGGCTGGGCGCGCTGGTCTGGTGCTACGGCCTGCAGAGCCATATCGCCGCGACCGATCAGAAGCTCGCCGCAGCCGACAAGAAGAATACCGAACTCGCCGATCAGCTCGAAGCCACCAGGGCCCGGCTCAGCGCCACCACCGAGACCCTCAGCCAAAACGTCGGCGCCACCCAGAAACAAATCGATGCCCGCACCGCGACCATCATGGCCGCGCAGAAGGCGCAGGACGCCGAGACTGCCCGGCTCGCGCAGCAGCAGCAGACCGCCGAGAAGCAGATCGGCGCGGTGTCCAGCGACGTTGCCAGCGTGAAGACGGATGTAGGCGGCGTCAAGACGGACGTGGCCACCACCCGCAGCGACCTCGAGAACACCAAGTCGCAGCTCCAGCGCGTGGTGGGAGACGCCGGCGTGATGAGCGGCCTCATCGCCACCAACCATACCGAGCTTGAAGAGCTCAAACACCGGGGCGATCGCAATTACCTCGAATTCACCCTGCAGAAGGGCGCGCCCCCAACTCTGCTCTCCACCGTCAAGCTCCAATTGAAGAGGGTGGACGACAAGCACTCGCGCTATACGCTTACCGTCAGCGCCGACGATCGCAACATCGAGAAGAAGGATAAGAACCTCGATGAGCCGGTGCAGTTCTACACCGGCAAGACGCCGGTGCTCTACGAGCTGGTCGTCAACGACATCGAGAAGAACAAAGTCTCCGGCTATCTTTCCACGCCCAAGAACGTGCAATAGGCAGCCGCCATGCCGCCATCCGTGCGGCGCGGTACACGCAAACGCAGAACGGGGGACGCTCTTTAGCGTCCCCCGTTCTGCTTTGCCTTGGGTTGGATTACTTCTTCTTGGCTGTCTTCTTGGCTGCCTTTTTTGCTGCTTTCTTCGTTGCCATTTGCCTATTCTCCCTGTCGATTGGACATCGATGCTGCAACACATTAACTTGCAGCTAACGAAGGTATAGATTTGATGAAATTCAGTGTCAAGAAAAATCGATCATTTTGCGAATTTTTTTTTGCAACGGAAGATACCCTCCGCGCGCTTCCGCGGTCGAAAATTTCGCGCGATGAATCTCTCCGGCGCGAAAGTTTTCCGTTAAGCGTCCCTCACGCTGTCAGGTGCGCGACGCAAAACGTATACTCGGCGTCGATGGTAGGACGTTCCCATGCGCGATGAATCGCACGCTGCTGTGCTCGTCTCCGCTGCGCGCACGCCCGTCGGAAAATTTGCGGGCGCGCTCTCCACTTTCTCCGCAACCGCCCTTGGAAGCATCGCCGTGCGCGAAGCCGTGCGCCGCGCCGCCATCGATCCCGCCGCCGTCGACGAGTGCCTCATGGGCTGTGTGCTCACCGCCGGCCTGGGCCAAAACCCCGCGCGCCAAGCGGCTTTGCGCGGTGGTCTCGCCGATTCCGTCTCTGCCACGACACTCGATATGGTGTGCGGCTCCGGCCTCCAGGCGATCGCGCTTGCGGCCCAATCCATCGCTGCCGGCAACTCTGAAATCGTCGTGGCCGGAGGCATGGAGTCGATGTCCAACGCGCCGTATCTTCTTCCCCACGCGCGCCGCGGCTTCCGCATCGGCGATTCCAGCGCCACCGATTCCATGATTCACGACGGTCTGTGGTGCGCCACGGAAGACACGCACATGGGAATCGCCGCCGAACGCGTCGCCGAAAAATTCTCCATCGCGCGCGCCGAGCAGGACGCCCACGCGCTCGAGTCGCATCGTCGCGCAGCGGAGGCAACCCGCGCCGGCCGCCTCGCTGTGGAAATCGCGTCCGTAATTCTGCCGTCGAACTCATCCACCCGCCGCAGCGACGCCGCGCCCACCGTCCTCCTGCGCGACGAAAGCATCCGCGACGAAGCTGTCGACAATCCTGCCGCCGCACTCGCCGCGCTCGCAGCGCTGCGTCCCGCATTCAAACCGGATGGCACCGTCACCGCGGGCAACGCTCCCGGTGTCAACGACGCGGCCGCGGCGGTCGTCGTCATGTCCGCCGCGCGCGCTGCGTCGCTCGGCATCAAGCCGCTCGCCACCATCCGCGCGCAGGCCGCCAGCGGGGTCGCGCCCAGGTGGGTCATGATGGCGCCGGTCACCGGCGTCCGGAAGCTTCTCGCCCGCGCCGGCTGGTCCATCGAGTCCGTGGATCTGTTTGAACTCAACGAAGCCTTCAGCGTGCAGGCCATCGCCGTCATGCGCGAACTCGGCATCTCGCCGGCGCGCACCAACGTCAACGGCGGCGCCGTCGCCATCGGCCATCCCATCGGGGCGTCCGGCGCGCGCATTCTCGTCACCCTCGTCCACGAGATGATTCGCCGCGATGCCCACCGCGGCGTCGCCGCCCTCTGCCTCGGCGGCGGCAACTCCGTCGCCCTCGCTGTAGAGAGGTGAGCGGGTCTATTTCTTGCACTTTGAAGCCGCTTGTCCCTGGATGTAAGCGTCAAGAGAGCCGTCGTCGCGCTTCTTGATCAAGTCGTCGAGAGCGGGCTGGCGGTCCTTCGCATTCTGAGCGAGCAGCACCTCATATACCCGAAGCGCACCGCGAACACCAGCCTGATACTGAGCGATGCTGTTCACGGGTTCATCCTTGTGTTCGATAGCATATCGGGCGCTGGAGAGCATCATTTGCATAAAGATGACGTTGCTATCCTTCTTATCGCCCTTCGGCAGGTCGGGCAGCAAGACGCAGACCTGAACATGGATGTCCGGAACATCAATTAGCCATTTCAGCAGCCACTCGCGCTGATCGATTAAACTCGAGTCGAGCGGATGCGCCTCCAGGCTGTCGATCGTCTTCAAGGCTTTCTCACGTTCGTCCGGAGTGGAGGGTCCCCGCTTCTCTTGCGACCATAGAATGGAAGTACAGAGCAGAATGGAAAACACCAAAACACGTCTAACTTTCATGCTTGGAACCGTATCATAAAACCCTGAAAAGTCGAGTTCTTCCTTATTGCAGATGCCCGACAACACCAACCGCTTCTCCGGCCGCGCCGCAGACTACGACCGCTACCGCCAGCGTTATCCCACCGAAGAAATCCTCACTCGCCTCCGCGGATGGTGCGGCCTCACGCCATCGTGGCTCATTGCCGATATCGGCGCCGGCACCGGCATGTTGGCCGAGGTCTTCCTAAAAAATGGAAACCGCACCATCGCCATCGAACCCAATCACGACATGCGCGACCAGATGCGTCCCGCCATCGAGCAGCACCTCGGCCGTCCCGCGCCGCAACTCGAAATCCTCGACGCCACCGCCGAAGCCACCGCGCTTCCCGCCGCCTCCATCGACCTGGTTGCCGCCGGCCGCGCCTTCCACTGGTTCGACAAAGATCGCGCCCTCGCCGAGTTTCGCCGCATACTCAAACCCTCGGGCTGGGTCGCCCTCATCGCCGCCGACCGCGACCGCGACTCAAAGGACCCCGTCTATCGCCCTCAAATCGACGCTTACGAACAGATGATGTCCACCCACGGCATCGACTACACCGGCGTCGTCCGCTCCGGCTACCGCACCTACGACAAAACCGAGACGCTCTTCGACGGCGAGTTTCACCACGCCGAACTCCCCGGCCTGCGTCAGCTCGACTGGGACACCTTCCGCGGCCACACCATGTCGCTGTCGGTCTCGCCTCAGCCCGGCCACCCCAACCACGAAGCCTTCCAGCGCGAACTGCTCCGCTACTTCTCCGCCCATGCTGTTGCCGGCATCCTCACCATGCCCACCATCTGCTGGATCACCGCCGCTCGCTTTCGCCCGCGGGAACCCTCAGTCTAGGAAGAGCTGGAGACGCTTCGGGATTGGAGTCTCGGGAACATCCATCGGCTGCAGCCGGTTCGGCGGCTTTCCTTCAACTGGAGGAGGCTGAAGGTACACGTAGCACTTCCTGCGGCACGTCATGCATCGCGCCGGCGAAAAACCAGCCAGCGACATCAGCCAGCCCAGGCCTCTGCGGCGCGTGCGATAGAGCGCATGGCACTTGCAACTGGGGCAAGTGTAAGAAGCCGGCAACATGTTCGTCTCCTCAGCTGCGGCGTCTCGACCCACACCTTGCAGCTACGGTCCTTATTCAGATTTGGTGGAAGCCGCCCATCTCTCGCGTAAGCAACTTTCGGCAGCGAATGGCTCGCGCAACGAAACTGGCGGGCCCAATTCCAGGCATGCGAATCAGGCCCCCCCAAAGTTGTATTGCCAGGAATCAGGGACTGCGCGGCCCGTGGGACAATTCCAATTATGCAGTGGCCAGAATCTCTCTGCCCGTACATTGCACGCCACGAAACCGCCTGAATATCAACTTACTGAATATCAACTTTGTCGTTATCAACCAGAAGATCAACACCCCAGCCCCAACGCCGCCGGATGCCGTTCACGCTGCCTTGCCCGGCTCCGCCTTGCCCGATTCCGCCTTGCCCGGCTCTCCCTGCGCGTAGGCATGCTTCCGCGCATCCGCTCCGTGGGCCTTCAGTTGCGAATACCGCAGATAGAACCGTTTGTCGCAGGTCATGCAGCGCACCGGCCTCAGGCCGATGGCCGATACCAGCCAATCCAGGCCTCTGCGGCGGGCCACATACAGCGCGTGGCACTTGCAGCGGGGGCAGGTAAACGTCGCCGGTAACACAAGTTCCTCTCGGTCTGCCCTGGCTGCGCGGTCGACCCGCCTCGCGGCACTCGGGCATGCTTGCGTCTTCTTGCCGGTTGGTCGCCCACGCCTGGGGATGGTGGGCCGGCGGTGGCAAGCTTGTCGGGGATACCATCCAGGCAAAGCCGTCCATGGGGTCGAGGCGTCAGTGGATGTCAATCTTGTCGCGACATCTTCGCGGACACGACTCCGCTCCTCGGCGAAGCTGCTAACTAAGATGCGTCAGGCCCGGTCGGTGTTGTCCCGCTCGACCGTTCCCACCCTACTGCGCATGGGGAGCGTCCCTCGCGGTGTGCCGGACTCCCTTGATGTAAACCTTGCCTTCAATCACCTCGTACACCGCAACATACGGCCACGGAGCGAAGACAAACTCACGCGAATTGTCCGTCGCGCGCTTTCGTCCCATATAGGGCGACCCCGCGGATCGAGCTCGAATCGAGGCTGGCGGCGGTAGTCAACACTCAATCACATTCAGCGCCAGCCCCGCCAAACTCGTCTCCTTGTAGCGCGACTGCATGTCCATCCCCGTCTCGTACATCGTCTTGATGATCTGGTCCAGCGACAGCTTATGCCCTTCGGTCTCGTGCATCGCAATCCGGCTGGCGTTGATCGCCTTCACCGCGCCCATTCCATTCCGCTCGATGCACGGAATCTGCACCAGCCCGCCGATCGGGTCGCAGGTCATCCCCAGGTTGTGCTCCATCGCCACCTCGGCCGCATGCTCCACCTGGTCGTTCGTCCCGCCCTGCGCGGCCACCAGCCCGCCCGCCGCCATCGAGCACGCCACGCCCACCTCGCCCTGGCACCCCACCTCCGCGCCGCTGATGCTCGCGTTCTCCTTGTACAGAATCCCAATCGCCGCCGCCGTCAGAAAGTACCGCAGCAGCCCAGCTTCTTTCTCTCGCTCGCTCAACCCCTCCGCCAGAAAGCGCAGATAGTAGTGCGCGATCGCCGGAATCACGCCCGCCGCCCCGTTCGTCGGGGCCGTCACCACGCGCCCGCCCGCGGCGTTCTCTTCATTCACCGCCATCGCCCACATGGTCACCCAGTCCAGAGCGCTCAACGGGTCTGGATCTTTGCGCGTCGCCGTTCCCCCACCCGGCTCTTCGCCGCGCAGCCGCCGCGCCATCTTCGGGGCGCGCCGCCGCACCTTCAATCCTCCCGGCAGAATCCCTTCGATCTCCATGCCCCGCGCGGTGCACGCCTCCATCGCCTGCCACAGCGCCATCACCGACCCCCGCACGCGATCTTCAAGCACTTGCTGCGCCGCCCTTGCTTCTGAGATAGGTCCGGACTTCAGTCCGGACGTCACGGCATCGGCGACGATGGGCTTTAGCCCCTGGGACACGCTCTCCATCTCCGGCCGCACGATCTTCACCCGCTCGTCCGCCAGCAGCGCGCACTCATTCGCCAGCAACAGCTCGGCGATCGTCAGCTCATGCTCGCCCGCAATCCGCAGCAACTCCTCCGCGCTGCGAAACGGATACGGCACCACTCGCGTCGAAACCGCGCCACCGGCAAGGCCCGCCACCCGCTCCGCCTCCGACACAATGAATCCGCCGCCAATCGAGTAGAACACCTCCTCCGCCAGCACTGCGGAGGCGTAGCCCAGCGCCGTGAACCTCATCCCGTTCGGATGCGACACCACCTCCGGCTCCGGATACATCTGGCTCCGGCGAAACCGCAGATCGTCCTCCTCCTGAAACGTGATGCCCACGCGCCCGCCCAAATATAGCCAGTCCTCACTTCGTACCTTCGCGATCTTCTCCTCAACCGTCGCCGGGTCCACCGTATCCGGCGCCTCGCCCATCAAACCCAGCAGCACCGCCCGGTCAGTCCCGTGCCCTTTGCCGGTCAACGCCAGCGAGCCATACAACTCCACCGTCACCCGCACGGTTTTATCGAGCAGCCCCGCCCCATCCAGCTCGCGCACAAACCGCAGCGCCGCCCGCATCGGTCCCACCGTATGCGAACTCGAGGGCCCAATCCCGATCTTGAAAAGCTCAAAAAGGCTGGTATTCACGACTCTATTGTAGGCTGCTTCCGCCGCGCGAGCGCTTCTTCGCCGGCTTCGCCCCAGCATTCTTCGCCCTGCCAGCCTGCCTCGCCGCCACGTTCCGGTGCGCCGTCGCCAGCGCGCCCCGCATGGTTGCTTCATCCGCGCGGTCCAGCACGAGATACGTCATTCCCATGCGTCCCCACCCGCCCTCGACCGGCTCAAACACCTGCGGCAGCTCGGCCACAAACTCCGCCTGCTGCTCCGGCGTCAGCTTCAGCACGCCGCGTCCGCGCGCCTGCCCGCTCAGTGTCGCGAAGATCCGCCCGCCCACGCGAAAGTCCGGATTGCCCATATGCGCGCTCTCCGCCGCGTCCGGCAATCCGCACGCAATCTCGCGAAACCGATCGACACCCGCAGTCATATCCCCTAGTGTTTCGCCAACGGTTCCTTCACTGCAACTGCCGCCGCCGGCCCCGGCACGCCCGTCGTCCGCAGGTACGCCGCCGCCGCGGTCAGCCGAACCGGCTGCTTCGCATCCGCCAGCAGCGCATACACCGCCTTCTGCGTTGCCTGGTCGTGGTAGTCCACCAGCGCCTTCGCCGCCGCCGCTCGCACGGTCAGGTCCTTGTCGCCCAGCGCTGCCACCAGCTCCTTGTGGATCGGCTCCGTCCGCTCCTGCGCCAGGTCCTCAATCGCCGTCACCCGGGCCGGGTCGCCGCCGCTCTTGTGGACGTACTCATACGCCGTAATGCCGAAGCCGAACGGCCCCAGCAGCATCGACGCGCCCTGCATCGCGCCCATTCGTGCCATGGCTCCCGGGTCGTGCAGTTCCTTGTTGATATCGTGTTCCGTGCCGTGGAGCAGCGTCGGCCCCGGTTTGCGGTCCCCATCCACCACTGCCATCAGGATGTCCTCGCCGGACTTGTCGTTCATCTTCCACAGCGTCGTCGCCGCCGTAAACACCACCTGCGGCTCCTTGTCGTCCAGCAGGTTGCGCAGCGGGGTGGTCAGGTTGCGGTCCTTGGTCTGTCCCGCCGCCAGCGCCGCCGCCGTGCGCACATCCACGTCCGGGTCCTTCATCGCATCGGCAATCATCTTTTCCGAGCGCGGGTTGCGTACCAGCCCCAGCGCCGCCAGCCCCTGGATCCGCACCTGCGGATGCTTGTCGTCTCCCAGCGCATCCGCCAGCATCTTCCACGCCGCGCGATCGCGTTCCTCCGGAGTTTTGGCCTCGGGCAGCGCTGGCGCCTGTTCCTCATCTCCCACCACCGCGCCGTCCGTGCTGGCAGGCGTCGTCTGCGCTTTGCCCGCAGCATCCTGCGCCCCCGCTTGCATCCCGCCGCCGAAGTTCGCCGTCGCCAGCAGCACCAGGCCCGCCCCAACCCATCCCGGGAATCTCCGGCTCCAGGGCATCGTCACAATCGTCATCGCACCCCTCCAATTCTCATTCCAATCCACATCTACAGTCCTGACCGTGAGATGCGCAACGGCCGCGCAGCACCATCCGTCCCCGGAAAATCCCCTCGCGCCTTCCCATGGGTGACGTCTCCATCGCTCCGGCGTATCTTGTGTATACGCCCATCCGGCCCCATCGGGGCCGCAGGAGACTCGAATGCGCCTCTCTTCGATGTTCTTCGCTTTCCTCTTCGCGTCCGCCACTCTCTCCGCGCAGACCTCCGCCCAAAACGGCCCCGTCTATGTGCAGACCCTCCACTCGCCCGCCGCCTGCCCAGTCGGCTTCTCCGTCGACCGCAAGCCCGACGGCGCCATCGTCTGGACCGGCAGCCCGCACCTGCCCGCATCCCACGGCCAAGGCCTGGACATCACCTTCGCCAGGAAGACGCAGATCGCCTCAGCCGATATCGTCGTTCATGGCTATCCGGCCACGCTTCACGTCATCCCCGCCACGCCGTCCGCTCCCAGCGAAATCACCGAAAGCTTTCATCTCGCCGCCAACGCCGGCCAGCCCCTTCTCCATCCCTCCGTCTGGACCGCGCACATGGTCGCCATAAGCTGGGTCGAGCTCACGCGTCTCGACTACACCGACGGAACCACCTGGCAATCCTCCGCCCCGCGCCAGTGCACCGCCGCCCCCAGCCTGTTCGTTCCCGTCTCCGCCCATTAATGGATCGTGCCGCTCGGCGCTGAGGACTTAGCTCAAGGCTGCGCCGCACGGCTTGGCACGGTCAACGGAATCTCCATCGTGCCGACCTTGTTGGATGTGCGGTCCATGATGCCGACCCGCAGATAGACCTGCCCGGGCGGAAGGTCGACGTGCTGCAAAAACTGGAACGGCGCGTCCTCGAACTGCTCGGCGTCGTCCGTCAGCGGCAGTTGCATCGTCTGCCGGATGTTGCTCACGAGTTTCCGGTTGTTGTTATACGCCGCGGCGTCGAACTCGAGCGAGTCGCCGCGGGTGCCGTCGGGACCCAGCGCAACCGCAATCTGGCTCAGCTCCACGGTGTACTGGAGATCGAAGCGGGTCAACGGGGCCTTCCTGTATTTGCGGGCGACCGAGCCCGCCGGCGGAGGGTCGTTCGCCGTGCCGGGTTGCGTGCCGGGCAGCACTTGAACGTCAAACAGCAACTGCGTCGCCGGCGGCACCTTCGCCTGCAGTGCGGCCTTCATCAGGCCAGGACCGGAGTCTGGTGGCGCATGGGCCCGGGGTTCTTCGGCGTTGTAGCCCTTGCGATACACCAGGCGCAGGCCCGGCCGGTCGACCTCGATCTTGATGGCGTGGTAATGTCCGTCGTCCTTCTGTTTGGGCGGAAAGTAGGAGAGCGTATAGAAGTGCGAACCGTGGGCGATCGCACCGGCAATGGCGGCGCTGAGGTCGTTGGAATTGTAGTAGGCCACGCCGCCGAAACTCTCCGCAACGGCCTCCGCCCGCATCGTCCCCATGCCCAGGCCACTGACGCCGCCGGGGTCCACCGGGTAGACCGCGACCTGCTCATTGGTCAGCAGTTCATACGTGTCCATCAGCCGGTAGACCACTCCCAGATCCGGTGGCGCCCAGCCGTTGGACGCTTCCGGGTCGGCCCAGCCGTAGCCTCCGTCCGGCAGCAGGGGGACGGGCATGCCGTGGGTGAGCCAGACCAGGTTCTTCCTGCCCTTGATCCTGGACACATATGCGGCAATCTGTTTCAGCGCGTCCACGGTGTACCAGTCCCGGGTCCACTTTTCCAGGCCGGAGCTGAAGTCGAACATCCTGGTCTGCACCGCCTTGCGCAGCAGCGCCGGCTGAGAGGTGAATCCCTGCAGCATGTGCAGACCGCTGGAGGAGAGCCAGAATATCGCGAGCTGCGTCCCCGGGGGCATCGCCGCGATGTAATCCATCGTCGCCGACTGCTCGTGGACGACATCCGCCGCATCGGCATTGAACGCATCCAGCAGAAGAATATTCACCGGGCCGCTCTCCGGCACCGCCTGCGCGTTGGTGTAGGTCCCCGGCTCGAACTCCACCGTTTCTTCCTGCTCCGCGGGAAGCAGTTCGGATTCCACAAAACTGTGGATCGGCTGAGGCTTGCCGTTTTCCTCCACCGTGAAGTCGGATTTCTTCAAGCCGCGCACCGGCCGGCCATCGGAGTCGGTCACGCTGACATCGACGATGGTCTCGCGCGAGTAGACCTTGAGGGTTGGGACGGCCGCTCCCGGCGAGGATTGCACATCCGCCGCCGCGACGCTCTTCGTCTCCTGGGCCCATCCCGCGTTCGACCCGGCGGGTCCTCCCATGCCTGTAGCCATGGCGAACGAAACCAGAATGATCGCTCTGAGTCGCATAGCTGCTGTCCCGGACCCGGTTGAAATGGTGAGTAACACGATAGCAGACGCCAGACACCCCTGGCACCGCATCCTCGCCTCTGTGACTCTCAGCACAATCCCCTTCCGCCCACGGATGTAAACTCAGGCGTCCGCCAATCCGCAGAGTTCCGGTCGCCCTATGCTCTTCACATCCCGCAGCGCCGCCGTCTATGGCATCGACGCCAGCATCATCGATGTCGAGGTCGACTTCTCCGGCGTCGTTCTCGACAAAGAACTCTTCAACACCGTCGGCCTTCCCGACGCCGCCGTCCGCGAGTCCCGCGACCGCGTCCGCTCCGCCATCCGCAACTCCGGCTTCGACATTCCCCCCACCCGCATCACCATCAACCTCGCCCCCGCCGACATCAAGAAGGAGGGCTCCGGCTTCGATCTCCCCATCGCCATCGGCATCCTCGGCGCCTACGGCGGGCTGCACATCAAGGACATCTCCAACTTCCTGCTGGTCGGCGAGCTGGGTCTCGACGGCAGCCTGCGCGCCGTGCAAGGCATGCTGCCCATCGCCGTCGCCGCGCGCACCGCCGGCATCAAGAACCTCGTCATCCCCGCCTCCAACGCGCGCGAGGCCGCGGTCGTCGAAGGTGTCGACGTCTACCCCGTCCGCACCCTGCTCGAAGTGCGCGAGCTGCTCAACTCCGCTTCCTTCGGCGCCATCGCCGCCAAGCCCCTGCGCATCGAGGCCGCCACGCTGCTCGACGAACTTCAGCAGTTTCCCTATGACTTCAAAGACGTCCGCGGCCAGCACGTCGCCAAGCGCGCGCTTGAAGTCGCTGCCGCCGGCGGCCACAACATCCTCATGATCGGCCCGCCCGGCTCCGGCAAAACCATGCTGGCCAAGCGGCTGCCCTCCATCCTCGCGCCGCTGCGCTTCGAGGAAGCCCTGGAAACCACCAAGATCCACTCCGTCGCCGGCGTGCTCGACGCCGACCGCGGCCTGGTCGCCCATCGCCCCTTCCGCTCGCCCCACCACACCATCTCGGACGCGGGCCTCATCGGCGGCGGCATCATCCCGCGCCCCGGCGAGGTCTCGCTCGCCCACAACGGCCTGCTCTTCCTCGACGAACTGCCCGAGTTCCCCCGCAACGTCCTCGAAGTCCTCCGCCAGCCGCTCGAAGACGGCGTCGTCACCATCGCCCGCGCCTCCATGTCGCTCACCTTTCCTGCGCGCTTCATGCTCGCCGCCGCCATGAACCCCTGCCCCTGCGGCTACTTCAACGACAAGTCCCGCGACTGCATGTGCACCCCGCCCATGATCCAGCGCTATGTCAGCAAAGTCTCCGGCCCCCTGCTCGATCGTATCGACATCCATATAGAGGTGCCCGCCGTGCAATATAAGGAGCTGCGCGGCGGCGCCTCCGCCGAAGGCTCAGCCGAGATCCGCACCCGCGTCCTCGCCGCCCGCGAGCGCCAGCACGCCCGCTTCGCCGCCCCCGTCACAGAAGCGGGTGCCCCAGGGCTCGCTTCTGAGACCTGGGAGGGGAAGCCCAGGAAATCCACGAAATCCAAGCCCATCTTCTCCAACTCCCAGATGTCCACCCAGCAGATCCGCACCTACTGCGAGCTCTCCTCCGACGCCGAGCGCCTGCTGGAGCGCGCCATGCAGCAGCAAGGCCTCTCCGCCCGCGCTCACGACCGCATCCTCAAGGTCGCCCGCACCATCGCCGACCTCGCCGCCGAACCCAATATCTCCGTCGGCCACATCGCCGAAGCCATTCAATACCGTACGCTGGACCGGAGTTATTGGTCGTAAGCCGCCGCGGTTCGTTTCGCATCGTCAAGTTTTCCATGCAATTGCGGCCCACGCCAACGGTTGCCAGTCAGGTCCGATCGCGCGCTTGTGCCTCTCACGGCTGCGAATCTGCCGCAACTACCCCATTTTCAACGCAAATCCAGCTCGCAGAGCCAGTCGCGCCGCGTTCCGCCCGTGCCTGCGCCTACTGTTTATGGAATTTACTTTTTCCTCAACTTACAAAAATAAGTATTGACGCCGCGCCCGAGACAGTTTACCTTTCCATCTGTAGCAAGTTGTTCTGCGCTGGCAAGTCCACGGAAAAGAACCGGCTTGGGATTGAAATCAAGACCGCACTTCTCCGCTGCTTCGCTGGCAGGAGTGCTATCAACTCCCGTAGTTCCCCCAAACTTCGAACCCTCTCTACCAGGAGCGCGGTTCCTGCGTAATACCCCCGGTATGTTTCAAGGGCAGCCCGAGTCGTACAGAAAACGAAGAAACGGAGTCTTCACCCCGCTTTCTTGCATCTTATCAGTTTAGTAATGGTAGCGGCCAGCAGCCTGCGCGCCCCTCCCTGAGCACTAAGCTCCTTAGATTCAAGAACAAACAGTCTAGCCATTTGGAGGGATCGCCGCTCGACGATCGCGGCCCCTGAGTGAAGCCTAGACGAACGCCTCCCCCGACGCCGCACACGAAAGGAAGAACTTATGCGCTCAGATCTCATTTTTGGAGCCCTCACGCACGTCACCAACCGCTACGAGCTCTGTCAGCTCGCCTCCAAGGCTACGCGAAAGCTGCACAAGCCCAACACCCGTCTTCAGGACACGACCAACGAGGTTCTCGACCGCTTCAAGGACACCATCCCCAAGGATGTGGCTTCGGCCCCGGCTGCCCACAGCGCAGGTCTTGAGGAACGCCGCGCGGCCTGACCCGCGCGGCTTCCCCCTAAGGTTGTATGCTGAAAATCCGATCCAACCGCACCAACCCCCTCCGCATCTGTATAATCGTCAGCATCCGGTAGTTGCTCAGAAAGTCCGCGCGAGCCTCAAGGCAGACTCAGGTTCGCGCTCCCGCCAGGCAATCTCCCTCCTAAACTGCAAATCCCCCCTCGAATTCCAGGTAAATCATGACTATCTCCGAACTCAAAGAGCACAATATCGCCGAGCTAACCAAGCTCGCACGCGGTTTCGACATTGCCGGCACCTCCGGCCTCCGCAAGCAGGACCTCATCTTCAAAATCCTCCAGGCCCAGAGCGAAAAGGAGGGCCACATCTTCGCCGAGGGAGTGCTCGAAATCCTCCCCGACGGCTACGGCTTCCTGCGCTCGCCCGACTACAACTACCTCCCCGGCCCCGACGACATCTACGTCTCCCCCTCGCAGATCCGCAAGTTCGACCTCAAGACCGGCGACACCATCAGCGGCAACGTCCGCCCGCCCCACGAAGGCGAAAAATACTTCGCCCTGGTCAAGATCGAGGCCATCAACTTCGAGTCGCCCGAGGAGACCAAGAACAAGATCCTCTTCGACAACCTCACCCCTCTCTACCCCGAAGAGCGCATCAAGATGGAGACCGACCGCGAGCACATCTCCGGCCGCGTCATGGACCTGCTCACCCCGGTCGGCAAGGGCCAGCGCGGCCTCATCGTCGCCCCGCCCCGCACCGGCAAGACCATGCTGCTGCAGTCCATCGCCAACTCCGTCACCACCAACCACCCCGAAGTGGTTCTGATCGTCCTGCTCATCGACGAGCGCCCGGAAGAGGTCACCGACATGCAGCGCAGCGTGAAGGGCGAAGTCATCAGCTCCACCTTCGACGAGCCCGCCGCGCGCCACGTCCAGGTCGCCGAGATGGTCATCGAGAAGGCCAAGCGCCTGGTCGAACACAAGCGCGACGTCGTCATCCTGCTGGACTCCATCACCCGCCTCGCGCGCGCCTACAACACCATCGTCCCTCCTTCCGGCAAGGTCCTCTCGGGCGGCGTCGACTCCAACGCCCTCCAGCGCCCCAAGCGCTTCTTCGGCGCGGCCCGCAACATCGAGGAGGGCGGCAGCCTTACGATCATTGCCACCGCGCTGGTCGACACCGGCTCGCGCATGGACGAGGTTATCTTCGAAGAGTTCAAGGGCACAGGCAACATGGAAGTCATCCTCGACCGCAAGCTGGTCGACAAGAGGGTCTTCCCGGCCATCGACATCCAACGCTCCGGTACACGCAAGGAAGAGCTGTTGATCGCCAAGGAAGAGCTGCAGCGCACCTGGGTCCTGCGCCGCGTCATCAACCCGCTCTCCCCCGTCGAAGCCATGGAACTGCTCACGGACAAGCTTGCCAAGACCCGCAACAACCAGGAGTTCCTGCACAACATGAGTTCCCTCTAGGAACAGTTGTTAGTTGCCGGTTGTTAGTTTGTGCAGTTGTCATTCTGAGCGGAGCGAAGATTCCCGCGTTTCGCTTTTGTAGTGGAACATTGCGTGCAGCGCGGCCGACGACCCAGGACATCTTTGGCCGGCACTCGCGCAAAACCAAAGGGACGCTGCCCACTGGCCGCGTCCCTTTTCGTTTCCTTGCCCTCCCTCCCGGTTTGTCATTCTCGCAGGGAATCTGCTCTTCTCCCCTCCTGATCCCCGATCCCCGATCCCCGATCGCTAATCTTCCCCGCCACGCCGCCGATATACCCGGCATGGCCCTCTACGATTGGAAGCCCAGCTACAGCGTCAAAGTAAAGCGTTGCGATGACGACCACAAGAAGCTCTTTGCCTTGATCAACGATCTGCATGGAGCCATGCAGTCCGGAAAAGGCGCGAAGGTCATCGAGAAAGTCGCCGGCGAGTTGGAAGACTACGCCAAGTTCCACTTCTCCGCCGAGGAAGCGCTGATGGCGGGGACCAAGTACCCGGCGCTCGCGGCCCATCGCATCGAGCATCAGAATTTCGTCCACAGCGTTGCGGCGTTTCGCAAGGGAGGAATCGCCAACCAGTCGATTGCGGTCCTGAGCTTTATGAACGACTGGCTGGTCAATCACATCAAGCGCACCGACCAGCAGTACTCCGCGCACCTGAACGCCCACGGCATCTGCTGAACGGCAACCGCGTTATGCCCGTCTTCGAGTGGAAACCCAGCTACAGCGTCAACGTCGAGCGCTGCGACGCCGACCATAAGAAGCTGTTCGCGCTCATCTGCCAACTGCGAGCTGCAATGCACTCCGGCAAAGGCGCGCAGGCGGTTGAGGCGATCGTCGGCGAACTGGAGCAGTACAGCGCGTACCACTTCGCGGCGGAAGAGGCCCTGCTCGAACAGACGCATTATCCCGGCTTGGAAGCCCACAGAATCGAGCATCGCAGGTTCGTCGACACCCTGGCGAAGTTTCGCCGGGACGGCATCGAAGATCGGCCGCTCGAGATCTTGAACTTCATGAACCGCTGGCTGGTCAATCACATCAAGCGCACCGACCGGCAATACTCTGCCCACCTCAACGCCCACGGCATCCGCTAGCCCATCCCGCGGCAAGCGGGGTCCCTCCCTATAGAACTTCTCGCTCACGGTGCCGATGGTATGCAAAAAGGCGTTGCGGGGCCCGTCCTGCATGGAGAGAGAAAAAATGGCAACTTCGGGTTGGAATTCCAGCTTCAGCGTAAAAGTCAAACGGTGTGATGAAGATCATAAGAAGCTCTTCCTCCTGATCGAGGATTTGAACGACGCCATGCGGTCCGGTCAGGGGCAGCTCATTGTCGACGGCATTATTGAGGACCTGGAACGTTACGCCAGGGTCCACTTCACCGCGGAAGAGGTGCTTATGGCCAAGGCGAAGTACCCCGCGCTGGCAGCCCACCACGCAGAGCATGAGAAGTTTGTCCAGAGCGTCGCCAAATTTCGCCAGGACCTGAACGACGGAATCAGCGGACAGTCCGTTTCGGTTTCCGTGTTCATGAACAAGTGGCTGGTCAACCACATCCTGCGCACCGATAAGCAATACTCCGCCCACCTCAACGCCCACGGCATCTGCTGAAGACGGCGTTGCTCGCTGCCACCAATGTCTGGCGCATCTCGCTTCCCGGATGCGCCGCTCTTCCATCACGCTCCAAATTCGGAGCGTCGGGGTCTCATGCTGTAGCCTGCTTCCTAGCAACTAGTGCAGTGCGTCACAGAGATGAGCATGTTATTTGTGCCTGAATCAGAGCGGGCCCGGGGCTAAAGCCCGATGAACAATGTGCCACTTACCGCGGGCTAAAGCCCGCTGCTACTCCGAAAAACCATGATCTCGGACTGCTCCAGAGGTACCCTTATTTCCGACGCACTACACTAGCAACTCCCTTTGCCCATCCTCCTTTTCATCTACGGAACGCTCCATCCCGATCGCGCCCCGCGTGCGATTGCCCACGCCGCGCGCCGTCTCGCGTCCATCGGCCCCGCCACCATCTGCGGCCGGGTCTATGACCTCGGCGCTTATCCCGGCGCCATCCTCGACCCGGCAGCCCCGCCCATCCCTGGCGAGCTTTTCGCCGTCCCCGACGAAGCTACCCTCGCCGCGCTCGACGCGTACGAAGACTACCGCCCCGACGCGCCCGCCAGCAGCCTCTTCCTGCGCGTCGAAACCACAGCGACCATGCCCGACGGCTCCCACCACCCCTGCTGGGTCTACGTCTACAATCGCGAAGTTTGAGGTAATGCAAGGTTCGAGGCAACAAGTGGGGTGCGTCAAAGACAGATGGCGTGGTGCGTCCCACCCCTTTTATTCGCCGATTGTGCCCCCCCGGGGGGGGAGGGGGGGTGGGTGTCGGTAAGTTGTATGGATACAGCGGTTTGCGGAAAGCAGCCCTTCTCCATATAAGAAAACAAACGGGTTACGGTAAAAATAAGAAACCAAATGAGTTAGCGGCAGAAGGAACAAGGCGGCTGGTTTCCGTTTCTTACTCTTACTTACTACTTTAAGGATAGCAGGTTGACCATAACTCATCTGCCATCTATTTTTTTGTGAGTTAGTGGTTTGGTTTGAGCAGGTTACGTGGAATTTTGGGAGCGGCGGGGCCTTGACAACAGGAGGACTGCGGTTTTGCGGCTCATGGAGGGAAGGACCACGTGACGTCCCCGAGCCTTTATGTCGCGCTTTCAGCGCTTCGGTGCGTTCCTGGGCTACCGACCCAGGCCTTCGGCCTAGGCTGGTATATGGCGCGCTTTCAGCGCTCCGGTGCATTCCTGGGCTGCCGACCCAGGCCTTCGGCCTAGGCTGGTATATGGCGCGCTTTCAGCGCTCCGGTGCATTCCTGGGCTAGCAACCTAGGCCTTCGGCCTAGGCTGGTATATGTCGCGCTTTCAGCGCTCCGGTGCATTCCTGGGCTAGCAACCTAGGCCTTCGGCCTAGGCTGGTATATGTCGCGCTTTCAGCTGCTCCGGTGCGTTC
>Ga0181520_10000829_pt1 | contig 66700 bp, 47 predicted proteins | sample PEATcosm2014_Bin_29_FD_132451 | JGI IMG/M metagenome (GOLD analysis project Ga0181520, IMG submission 132451) | Peatland microbial communities from MTU Mesocosm Facility, Houghton, MI, USA - PEATcosm2014_Bin02_30_metaG | ecosystem: Environmental > Terrestrial > Soil > Wetlands > Peat | place...
AACTCGGAAACCAGGTGCATGTGACCTATGGCGGGACGTCGGCACTCGACGTTGCGACCGTATTTCGGCCCGACCTGATGTTACTCGACCTGGCAATGCCTGACATGGATGGATGTCATCTCGTTGGACAATTTCGCCAGATTCCGGCCTTCGCGAAGACGCGAATCGTGGCCGTCACCGGTCATGCCAACGAGGGACATAAAACCTTGGCCATGAAGGCCGGGTTCGATAAGGTCCTCTTCAAGCCTGTTGCTTTGAAAGAAATCAAAGCGGTCTTGGCCAGCGTCGTTCAGGGGGGCGCACTTGCGGTCCAATCGCCACAACCGGCCAAGAGACGTGCGAGTTCCCAAACAGAGCAACGTTTGCCGATTAGCGAAGCGCGAAGAATCAGGAAGGATCGCAAATCAGGAATCCTCACGCAAGCAGAAAGCGAAGCAGCCGTCTGCGAGGGGGTCATTCGCTTTCAAGAGGAATATTTGGGACGGGGGGCGAAGCAGATCCACGTACATTTCATTAAAGACCTCCTGGTGATCCGCATTCTGGGTGCTTTGACGGTGGCTGAGCGGCAACTGGTCAAGGCAGTGTCGCCCGAGAAAGGCAGGGATCTCATCAAGCAAACACGGGAACAACTGCTGGAGTTGGCACGCCCGATGTTGGAGTCGATGGTCCATGAGGTCGTGGGCGTGAAGGTGTTGAGCATGCACCACGACATCAGCACCGTAACCGGCGAAGAAGTGGTCCTCTTTAGCTTGACCGAGGCACCGCGATTTTTCTAAGTGACCTCGTCCGTCCAGACCCTGAAACGCTGAAGGGTGTTCTTTCCGAACGAGGTTGTCATGGCTACATCGGCCGCGTCGCGCCCCCGCGCCACCAGAACGCGGCCGATCCGGGGGACGTTATGCCGGGCATCGAAGGTGTGCCACCGACCGCCAAGGTAGACTTCAAACCAGCCGCTGAAATCCATGGGACATGGCACGGGCGGGACGCCGATGTCCCCAAGGTAGCCCGTGGCATACCGCGCCGGGATACAGAGACAGCGACAGAAGGTCAGAGCCAGGTGCGCGAAGTCACGGCAGACACCGGTTCGCTCCATAAAGACCTCATAGTCCCACGTTGGCAAATGTAAAGTTGCACAACTTCGGTGCCTGCGCGCGGCCCGGAATTTGTCACCGTGGCTTCAACCGAGATCGAGCCGCCTTGGTTTAGTTCTGCGGCGCTGATTTTCCGTGTCGTTATCCGTGTCGGTGAATAGTCGAACTTCGTATAAGACAACCCCCAGCCAAAAGGAAACAGAGGCGTGTTGCGCTCGTCTATGTAGCCCGTGACGTATCGGTTTTTTCCAGGCGCGGGGCGGCCGGTATTGAAGGAATTGTAATACAACGGCATTTGGCCGACGGAGCGAGGGAAGGTCGCCGTGAGCCGGCCCGCTGGATTCACTTCACCAAACAATGTTCGCGCGAGGGCTGGTCCGGCCTGCACCCCGGGAAACCAGGCTTCCAGGATTGCCGGAACGTGCTCAGCTTCCCACGGCAGCGCCAGGGGCCGGCCGTTGAACAGGATGAGCACCACCGGCTTGCCCGTAGCGACCACGGCCTGCAAGAGCTTGAGTTGCTTGCCGGGCAGGTCCAATTTGGCGCGCGATTCCGCTTCGCCGCTCATGTCGGGGGCCTCGCCCAGGGCCATGAGCACGATGTCGGCTTGGTTTGCCGCCACAAGTGCCGCGCCAAACCCGGCCTCGGATTCGTCTCGCGTATCAACTCCCCGGGCGTAGATGAGCCTGTCCTTCAATCGCCTGGCCAGCGATTGCCGCACGGTTACGGCGTCCTTCGAATCGCCTTTCATGACCCAGGCGCCGAACATACCGGCCTGGGAGTCGGCCAATGGCCCGATGAGGGCCACCGTCTTGTCGACGGCCAGCGGCAGAATCCGCTTGCCGTTGACCGGATCATTCTTCAGCAGCACGAACGATTCTTCTGCCGCCTGCCGGGCCAGTTCGACGTGTTCTGGCGTGAGCATCCTTGAGGCACTCGATCTTTCGTCGGTATAGGGTCGCTCGAACAAACCAAGCGCGAACTTAACGCGCAACACGCGGGCGACAGATTGATCGATGACTTCCATTTCCAGCCGGCCGCTTTGCACCAGTTCGGGAAGCTTCGTGTCGTAGAGATTGCTCTGCATGTCCATGTCCACACCCGCGGTCAGGGCTTTCAACGCCGCCTCGCTGCCGTCGAGCGCGACGCCATGCTGCACGAGTTCGCCGATGGAATCCCAGTCGCTCACGACAAAGCCCCGAAAGCCCCATTCGGTCCTGAGAATCTCCGTCAGCGTGTGGCGGTTCGCGGAAGCCGGCACGCCTTGCAGGGTGTTGAATGCGCTCATGATCGTGCCGGCGCCGGCGTCAACTGCCGCCTTGAACGGCGGGAGATAGACTTCTCGCAGGGTGCGCTCCGAGATGTCCACCGTGTTGTACTCCCGTCCCCCCTCGGCGCCGCCATACGCGACATAGTGTTTGGCGCAGGCGAGCATCGAAGCGGAATCCGACAAATCCTCTCCCTGATAGCCGCGGACCCAGGCCGCGGCCATCAATGATCCCAAGTACGGGTCCTCGCCGCTGCCTTCCGCAATCCTTCCCCAGCGGGCGTCGCGGGCGATGTCCACCATGGGCGAGAACGTCCAGCGAATGCCGTCGGCGGTTGCTTCGACGGCGGCCATGCGGGCGCAGCGTTCCGCCAAATCAGTATCCCAAGCGGCCGAAAGCCCGAGGGGGATGGGGTACACCGTGTGGTGACCGTGGATCACGTCCAGACCGAAAAGAATAGGGATTTTCAGGCGCGATTTTTCCACCGCCTGCCTCTGAAGCTCGTTGCACGCTTTGGCGCCCGACAGGTTGAGCATGGAACCGAGACGGCCCCGTGTGGCCAGTTCGCTTTGGTCAATCTTGACGTTGTCGGGGCCCGTGGCATCACCGTTGGAGAACTGCGTCAACTGGCCGAGTTTCTCCTTGAGCGTCATTTGTTTGAGGAGTGTCGCCACTTTTGCGTCTATTTCTCTTGAGTCGAACAATGTCGGATGCTCCGCGTAGGAAATGAAGCTTGCGGCGACCATGGCGGTATCGACTGCGTTGGTCGCCGCCAGACATGCGTCGGTGAGAGTAAGCATGCCCAGCACGGCGCATACCAGATTCGAAGTGATTCGTTTTTTCATTGCGCGTTGCTCGTATTCCGAGAACTAGTCTTGATGCTTAGCGGCGTTTTGTCACCACGGGCGGGGCTCGACGGAGCGTTTCCGGATCCACCGGACACACGTTCCGCGGCACACGTTCCTGCAGCAGGATATCGTGCGCAGCGCAAGGCGGGTGCCGCTGAAAGCGCTGCGGCATCGTCGGGCCTAACAGGGCATGGGACAGCGCCAAGAGCGTCATGCCACTGTGGTGCGCCATCACGATCTTGCAGGGCCGACCATGGGTACATGGTGCCCGCAGAGTGCCCGGCCGGCTAAGCTCCGCGGTGTAGTCAATCGCGTCGTAAAAACCATGGGAACTTAGATAGCCCAACTGTTCCAGTTGAGCCAGGTTGGCGCAGGCTTCGCGCGGGGCCACGACCAGTGCCAAGGCCGCTGCGTAGGGAGCAATCACCAAATGCTCACCCAGGTCCGGCGCCAGGCCCAGCCCCGGCACGCCGAAAGCACGATAACCATAGTCGTCGCCGCCGCCGAGGGTGCTGGAACAGCTTTCGGAAATCCCCCAGGGGATGCCGCGCCGGCGGGCGTAGCGAATCTGGTGTTTCACCGCCGCACGGCAAGTCGCATCCAAGAGCGTGGCGCGATAGGAAGGCATGATTAGCATCGGCAACAGGTACTCGAACATCGAACCGGACCAACTCAAGAGCGTGGGAGTGCCGCCCACGACGGTAACCATCCGACCCAGGGCGAACCAATGCTCCAGCGGAAGCTGGCCATGACTGACGGCCAGGAAGCTGGTCAGGCGGGCTTCCGAGGCCAGTAAGTCGTAATAGCTTTCGTCGCAACAGCGATCGGTCACGTTGAAACCCACGGCCAACAGCTTCCGCTGCGGGTGGAAGAGGAAGCGAAAATCCATCGCCGCGAATCGCCGGCAAAGCCCGCTAAGAAAGGAGATTTGCTGCAATTCGTGGCGGGCGGCCAAGGCGGCTTTGCCGGCCGCCTGCCGCAGGCTCCCGGGTAGGGTGGGCTTTGGCCCGCCTTCCTGCAAAGGTAGGCCAAAGCCCACTGTACAGTCGCCCTCGGCGATTTGTTCCGCAGCCTGGAGCACCTGGTCCAACGTGCAGCCGGCGTCGAGCCGCTCGAACCAGGCGTACAGTTTCTCCATGTCTGCGGGTTCCTCGTATTCCTCCTCGGCGGTCAGCATGCCAAGCGGTTCATGCAGTCGCTCTTGCACTGCGACCGCACTCCCGGCAGAGGAAGAAAAATGGGGCAAGTCATCGGCGGGCGGACGAGAGTCCGCCCTACGGGAGGAAGAGAAGTGAGGCACCTCTGCCACGCCCCTCACCCCCTGCCCGTCTCCCAATGAGCGAGGGGAGCCATTGTTCGGCTGGGCAAACTGCGTCCAAAACGCCAAACGCGACAAGTGCTGATGGGCCAGGGCACTTTGTCGCACGAGCGCGACCGCCCATTGCTTCAAAACCGGTTGATCGACCGGAACCCGCACCGCCAGGTCCTCCGCCCGCCGTCCAATGCGGCGTAGCCGCTCACAGGTTTGCCGCGCCCCCCCGGAGAACGTGCCGGAGCACTCCTCGCGCAGCCCGGTAAGGCAAGCGTCGAGCGGGTCGCTCCATACCGAAGAGGCGGCTTGCGGCCGGAGATCGGCGATCACCTCCACCGTGTCCTGAAGCCCTTGGAACAAACGTGGTGGAATCAACGGGCGATTGCGCAATTCCTCCAGGCCCGCGCTCAGCACGGTGAGCGTGCCCCACAGGTTGCCGCTGTCGACGCTCGACACGTAACGCGGCTCGGCCGGTTGCAAGGTGCGGGTATTGTACCAATTGTAAAAGTGTCCCCGGTGTCGTTCCAGGAGCAACATGCTTTGCAGAATATGACTGGTGCGTTCGAGGAAGGCCGCGGCGGGCAAATAGCCCAGATCGTAGGCCGTCAGGCCCGACAGCAATGCCAACCCGATGTTCGTCGGGCTGGTGCGGGAAGCCACGGTCGTCGGCGGATCGCCTTGCACGTGGTCGGGCGGCAGCCAGTGGTCGGCCTCCCCCGCGAAGCTATCGAAGTAGTGCCAGGTTTGCCGGGCCCAGCGGCCGAGTTGCCGTTGCTCGGCGGCCGTCGCGGGGATCGCTTTGCTCGGATAGGGTAAGGAGATCCACCAGGCGATCAACGGCCCGGCAAGCCACGCCAGCAGCAGCGGGCCGACGACCAGCAGCGCCTGCGGCTGGACCGCCAGCAGCAAGACGGCCGCCAGGACGCTGGAGACGACGCAAGCCCCCATGATTTTGTAATGATCGCGCAATTTCCCGCTGCAAGATGCTTCCGCCTCGCTGGCGGTGGTCCATTCCAACAAGTGACTCCGGGAAATGCCTAAACGGTACAGCGTACGAACGATGGCATCGACGTGGCAGTGTACCGTGTAAGGCAGCATACACCAATTCACAGCCTCTGCCAGCCAGGTCCGCACGTACTGCCGCATCTCGTCCCTGGCGTGCAGCATCCAGGGCTTGCCTTCCGGCCGGCGAAACATTCCGGGCATCGCCGCAAAGCTGGCCGGGCCAAAGACGAGCGTGAGGGCCGCCAGCGTGCAGGCGCCGGCCAAAGCCGGGGCAAGCAGCCAGCCAAGCAGAAGAAAGCCTAACAACATCACCGGCGTGAGGCTCCGCCGCAAGTTGTCCAGGATTTTCCACCGCGACAGCCCGGACAGTGGATTGGCCCCGTTTCCCCGCAGCGTGGGAACACGATGACCCAACCAGGAAGCAATCTGCCAGTCGCCACGTATCCAGCGGTGGCGACGGTTCATATCGACCAACAGCCGCGAGGGAACTCCTTCGAACAGTTCCACATCGTTGACCAGTCCACTACGGGCGAAGCAGCCTTCGATCAGGTCGTGGCTCAACAGGCGGTTTTCGGGAAAACAGCCTTCGCAGGCCGACTCGAACGCCGCCACGTCGTAGATTCCTTTGCCGATGAAACTGCCTTGCCCAAACAGGTCGTGATAGAGATCGCTGGTCTGGAGCGTATAGGGATCGATTCCCGCATCGCCCGCCGCAAGGCGGCTGAAGCGACTGCGGTACGCCGCGGGCATGGTGGCGGTTACTCGCGGCTGAAGCACGGCGTAGCCCGCCACTACGACGCCCGAATGCGGATCGATTTCCGCCTGGTTCAAGGGATGGGCTGCACAACCGACCAATTCGCGACCGGCGTCGCGTGGCAGTTGCGTGTCGCTGTCGAGAGTGATCACGTAGCGAACCGAACGGAGCTGTGGCAAGTCGCCGATCGTGGCACTAAAGGCATCGGCCTCGCCGGTTCGTAGCAGGCGGTTGAGGGCCGCCAACTTGCCCCGTTTTCGCTCTTCTCCCATCCATGCGCCCTGTTGCCGATTCCACTTCCGCGGCCGATGCAGGAGGTAGAAGATCCCCGCGCGATCGGCACAATAGCACTCGTTGAGCCGTTCGATCTGCGTGCGGGCCAGTTCCAGCAATCGCTGATCACCGGCCAAGGTTTCTTGATCGGCATCGGGAAAATCGCTGAGCAGGGCGAACCACAAATTGTCGTCCTGATTGGCCAGGTATCTCAGTTCGAGTTGCTCGACGAGATCCCGCACTGTCCGCTCGGAGGTCAACAGCGCCGGTACGGCCACCAGCGTGCGATGCTCGGCGGGAATTCCCGCCGAGAAATCCAATCGCATCATCGGCCGAGGCGGCACCAGGAGGTTGCACAACCAGTTCACCAAGCTGACCGCGAATTGTCCAGCCGCCCCGGCAAAGAGCGCCAGCAGCAACAGCGCGGCCGCCGGACCGGCGATCCGCACCATTTCCAGCCGCACGCCGATGGCCGTCGTGGCGATCACGGTGAGTAACCACACGAACAAGACTGCTCCCAAGTAAGAGGCTAGCGGGGCACGGCCAACGAACAGCCCCAGGGCCGCATACCACGTGGGGCGGTAACCGATGCCTGCTTCCAGCGCGGCGCGCCCCCGATCGACCAGGTAGTAGCCCACGTGCTGCCGGACCGTCGCCCGGCCGCCGGCTTGCGCAGACGCCGCAGCCGCTTTCTGCGCTTGTTCGATCGCCGCGCGAGCTACTTGCTCTTCGTCCAAGGGGCTGCGGCGGGCAAGCCGCTGCACGATTCGGCGATAGTGATCGCGGCTGGCAAAGCTCATCAGTGGATGGATGCCCGCCGGATCCTCGCGCAAGATATGCTCCACTGCACTCTCGCGCTCCACGAATTCTTTCCAGTCCAGCATTGCCAGGTCGCGCAGACTGAGAATGCAATGTTTCATCACGAGTTCGTCAGCCGTCTCTTGCAATCCCCCCTCTCCCGGCGGGAGAAGGCCGGGGTAAGGGTGATGCACAACCGCCGCGTGTGCCAGATCTTGATCGCTTTGCGGCGGAGCAACACGGATCGCTACGCGGCAAAGGAATTCGATGAGGCCCAGCCGCAACATGCCGCAAACCGCCCAGAGTTCTGCGAGCTTCAGCGGCGCCACGGTCTGATAGGCGCTGAAAAACCGGTGGAGGCTCTCTCGGTCGAGTTGGGCGTGGCAATGATCGATAAGTTCCCGCGCCATAAGGTAGACTCGGGGGAGGCCTTCGCTGGCGTCGTCGCAAAGGTGCGGCAACTCGCGGCGGCGCCCCTTGCGGAGATCCCGCCTTGCCGATCGCATCAAAGCTTGAACCCGGCTGAAGTTCTCAACGAACCACAAGCCGGCGGGCGGAATCGCCCGTAGCTCAGCCGCCCGCATCAACCGATGGTGCGCCTCTTGTAAAATGCGTTCGTTGTCCGCGAGCCGGGCGAGCAACTGATCGCGGCCCGGCCGGGCTGCCAACTGATGCGAATGGGCCAGGTCAAGGGCCTGTTCTGCAAGCTGCTCAGGCTTGATCTCAGGGTACGTCGATGTGTCGAGCGATGGCGTGTCGGATGACAGCGTATCGGACGACGAAGGTCGCGATGGCAATTGCCCTTGGTCCAACTCTGGGTACGGAGACTTCCCCGACCGTAATGGGCGTTGGGCGTGACGAGCAGTCATGGTAGTCGTGGACACAATCAGTCTCCGAAGTAAAGCGTCAGCAGTTGCTGCTGCCGCCGCGGTAATTCATTGCGATCCGGGATCGCGTAGTAGTTGCCTTCCGGATCGGTGAGCAACAGACCGTGGGCACCGAAATCTTGGCACCCTTCGCCCGGCTTCTCCAACCGCAGCTTTGCCGGTCCGCCGTCGGTAAGCACCGACATCGAAAGTTGGCTCCCGCTGGTATGTACCTGGCGGATTTCCTGGATGCGGCGTATCAAGTAGCGACGGGCAAGCGATCGGCGAACGGCCTCCTGTACCGCCTCGGGCCAGGCGGCAAGGGTGTGAATCATTCCCAGCTCGGTCTCTCTCCCCGACGGCTCGCGATTGCGGAGACTGATGTAGCGCCCTGCCTCACTGGCGGGAAAGGCCCACACTGCCTGGCACTCGTCATGGTGCTGGCCCCGGGTGACCTGCAGCAGGCCGTGGTCGCCGTCTTCGATCGTGACGCCAGCCGGATCGAGCCAGGCGATTTCGGGCTCGTGAATTAAGTCGCGGACATCCGCGTTGGCGGGCGCCGCTTGAAACAGCGAGTCCCCACCGCCCCATGCGGCGGCCGCTTCCGCGATACCCCGCGCTGCGTCGGAACCCGTTGCCGATTCGAAGCGCCGGTGGCTCTCGCTGAGGTTGTACTGGATGCTGGCCAGGGTGCTGTACAATCCGCCCTGGTCCAACAGTTCCGCCGGACTCCCCTGTTCGACCAGTCGGCCTTGATCGAAAACCAACAGGCGGTCGGCTCCTTGCAGCGTGGAGAGGCGATGTGCGATCACGATCGTTGTCCGCCGGCGGGCCCAGCGGCGAATGGCCCGGCAGATCGCCCGCTCTGATTCGGCATCGACGCTGGCCGTCGCTTCATCGAGGATCAGGATCGCCGGATCGAATAACAAGGCCCGGGCGATGGAAAGCCGCTGCCGTTCTCCGCCGGACAGGCCGGAGCCCCCTTCGCCCAATTGCGTTTCATAGGCGAAAGGCATCCGCATGATGAATTCATGGGAATCGGCGTTCCGGGCAGCCAAGAGGATCTCTTCCGGCGTGGCTTGTCCGTTGCCATAGGTGATGTTCGCGGCCACCAGGCCACGAAACAAGAACGGTTCCTGGGGAACCATGCCGATTTGCCGGCGAAGCTGGCGGGGATCGGCCTGCCGCACGTCGATGCCATCGATGCGGATCTGCCCGGCATCGCATTCGTACAGCCGTCCGATGAGACTCACCAACGTCGACTTACCCGAGCCGCTACGGCCCACCACGCCCACCATCTCACCCGGCTCGATGGCAAAGCTGATGTCTTCCAGCACGGGCCGGCTGCGATCGTAAGCAAACGACACATGTTGGAACTCGACGCCTCCCTGGAACCGGTCCAAGGGTACAGTCGGCTGGGCTGGTTCGTTTTCGTTAGGCACGTCCAGTAGTGCGCAAATCCGGCGGCTCGTGCTGTAAAAGCTGGCAAACCAAGTCGTCGACTCGGCAATCGTGGTCAACGGCGCGTAAAACATCGCCAGGTAGGCGAGGAACGCCATCAGCGAGCCAAGCGTCATGTCGCCGAAGAGCACGTCGCGGCCGCCGAGGTACCACACTGCCAGACCGCCGAACGCAAACAGCAAGCCCATCCCAGCCGTAAAGGTGACGGCGGCATTGTCGACCGTCAGCCGCGAGTCGCGCAGGCGGCGGCTAGAATCGGCGAAGCGGCGAATTTCACGGTCCTCTTGCACGAAGGCTTTGACGACCCGGATCCCCGCGAGCATTCCCAGCAAGGCCGAAGCCTGCTTGCCAACCGCTGCCCAATAGTGCTGATGCCGCGGCTGCAAATATCGCGTGAAGTACCAACTTCCGGCAAGGATCAACGGCATCGGCAGCAAGGTGACCAAGGCCAGCTTGGCATTCAGACAAAATAGCATGATGCCGATGCCCGCCAGTTGCAGCGATTGCATGAGGAAACCGCTGGTCATGTGGTAGACCAGCGTGTGCAGTGTTTCCGTATCATAGGCCACTTGGCTCATGAGCACGCCCACCTGGTTCCGGTCGTAGAAGGCCAACGGCAATCCGTTGAGCTTCACCACCAGTTCCTTGCGGAGATCGGAGGTCAGCGTCGTACCGACTCGACTGGAAACCCATCCCTTCCAAACGGCCACGAACGTGGCAGCCAGACGGGCCAACAACAGGCCGGCAACGATGGCCAGCAGGAGTTGCAGCAACTGCCCCATGGGATGTTGTGCCCGATCGACCTGCAATACATGGTCGACCAAGACCTTCTGCAAGATGGGGGGAGTCATGTCGATGGCTACCGCGCCCAGCGACAACACGAGCAAGAGCACCACGCTGCCCCGAAAGGGACGCAGCAAGGCCCACAACCGGGCAGTCATTCGCGACCGTGGGGGAGTCTTAGCTTCCCGGCGGCTATCGCACCGCCAGCCGTCCAGATTCTGCCGTCGTGCCCTGTTTTCCGCCCCGCCGGGCGTTGCGCGGAGATCCTGGCGGCAGCGCGCATTGAGACGGCCCACCAGATCGGTCAGTTCGCGCGTCACGTCTCCCGGCCGGCGCAAGACGTCACTCCACTGCCCGTCAACCCGCACCTGCAGGAAATGTGAACCGACAGTCGGTTCCACGCGGAAGGCTTCGATTTGTTCCCAAGGCCACTGCCGCCGGCGCTCGGGCGGTCGATTGCCCGCCGGCTTGCCGGCCATCAAGTGCTGCTCATCGATGGTCAGTCGCTGGAAGCACGGGTTGCCCGCCAGGTCAATGCTTGTATCGAGTACGAATACTGCTGCCTCTTCCGCGATCAGATCACTTGGAGATCCTTCCCCGTCGGCAGTCGATTTCTCTCGGGCGACTGCCTCGCAAAGCCCTTCCTTCATGCGTCTATCCTAGTCCATTCCTGATCGGGGACGCCTGCCTTCTTGTTCGTTGCGGACGTTCTTGTGCCAGCAAGAACGAAAAAAGCCGACGTGGCCGAATACCTGGAGGTATTCGGCCACGTCGGCTTACTCGTCAACGAGCCCCCCGGCAGCGCCGAGTTGCTCTTTATCTAGTCATCCGACAACTTTGAATTGATCTCTGGGGGAGCCCCACTTAAACCGCGACGCCCCCACACACCTATCATTGTAGGACGAGCACGCGGAAAAGCAAGGGGATGCCCACGCTCCGTAGAACGGAATTCATGCCGTTGCCTTGTGACTTTCAGGCAAACGGAATAAATTCCGTTCCACGAAGTTTTTCAAACCGTCTCCACCGCTACGGCTTCGAGGCCGCCGACAGATTCGCGGTTTGCTCCCGCCGTGTTGCGGGGAAGACCCGGTCCAGGGCGGTGCGAACTTCCGGCAGGGCTGCGAACGAGGTGCTCAAGCGGGCTGACCCGTCGAGCCATTCCAAGAGGGCCATCGTCGCCAGGCCGGTATTCCAGAAGTCGTTGCGTGCGGTCACCGCGTAGGGTTCCGCCGCGCCGGTCGTCCATTTGGCGGAATCGGTCAGTCCGCAGGGACCGTACAGACGGTGCTCCAGCAGAAATCGTAGCGACTGCTCGGAGCGGTCCGCATCGGCCAGCAACGCTATGGCGGCGCTCCACGGCATGAACAGGTCGCGCTGCCCGAAATCTTCGCACAAGCTGAATTGCCGGTAACAGGTGAGCGTGCCATCGTCGCCCGCATCGGGTTGGAGCAAGTACGGCCGTCCCTCCGCAGCGAGCTTGTTCATAACGTCTTTCTCGTAGCCTACAAAATTCTGCCAGGGATTCACGGCGAGTCCGCGGTCCGGATAAATGTCCACGCCGCGCTGCCGGACGTCAACGAAGAGGTTCCACAGGGCCTGCGTGAAGGGCGCCCGGAATTCCTTGAACTGATGGACCATGGGGGCGTGGCCGGGCTCGGTCAATTGCATCCGCGCCCGCTTGGTACTGGTATTCCAATGCGTCTCAATGGGCACGCGATGGCTGGACACGAGCTGCGCCGCCAGCGAGGTCAAATTGCCTTCGTTCGTATAGCCGTCGTACACGCAATGCACAAACCCTTCGGCGTTCCAGGGCGTGGGGTAGCGGTAGGCCATGCGCCAGCCGTTGGGGCAGGAAAAGGCGGCAAAATCGAAACGGTTCTGCGTCCGCTCGATGGCCGTACGCAAGGCGGGTGAAGTCGAAGGGAGGCACTTGTATTGGTACAGCGCCAACGCCAGAAAGGCCGCATCGACCGACGATTCCTCGGGCAGCAGCGAGGGCTTCAGCGTGGTCCAATCGACGTTGCGAGGCGGCAGATACTTGGCCCGATCGAGCAACCCGCCGATGGTCTGCACCAGCGATTCCACGTAGCGGTCGGCGTCAGCCTGCTGGACCCAGCCCCGGCGGATGGCCGCGGGGAGCATCCAGAGCACCGCGGCCGTGGTGTTCAATCCCGCGTCGGTGGCCTGATACGAGTTGTTGGGAATCATGCCGTGGCTGCGGCTGCGGGCCGACCAAAGGGCGTCCCATTGCCGCCGCGCCAGCCGCTCGACCAGCACCGGCAGCGGGCTGGAGTCGATGTCTACCGGCCCGCCCGGCTCCACCAGCGACACGTCGCTCAGGTACACCCGGCCGGAACGAATCGCGGTACATGGCTCGAAGAGGAAGTCGATGGTCAGCACCCGGCTCAAGTCGGGACGACCTTCCACGGTCCAATGGGCACCAGCCAGTGTCAACGGAGCATCAATTGAGACGGCAGCCTCGGTGGCTGGCAACTCGAACCGATAAGTCGCACTTTGGGCCTTGGAATCGCGATAATCCTTGATTTGCAGCGCACAACGTAGCGCGGCATGGGTCATGTTACGCAGGCCGAGATGAAGCCGCTCGTAGCGTGCTAGATTACGCGTTTGGTAATACTCACGCGTAGGACCGAACCCTGAAGCGAAACATTGCAGATAGCGATGTTCGGCCGCCGGGACCTGCCCCAACTCGACACATAAAACGCGCCGTGCGCTCTGCGCGTCAGCCGGCAGAAGACAGATACTTTGCGTGCTGCCGGGTCCCCAGGCTCCTCCCCAAGTATTGAGGAATTCGCTTCGCTGGCCATCGAAGAGCGGAACGACCGCCAAATCGTGGGAAACCGCCCAAGCTGGAGCACTTTTGAGCGCAAACCACGTGGCTATGCAAAACCCAATCCGGGCGGTTCGAGAAAAACTCAGTCGGTATAGAGCATAATCCAGCACGTCGATCCAATCCTTTGGTTTCGTCCGAGAATAACATCCATTTTTTGAGAGAAAAAACTCTCACTTTGGCTGCACAAAGCCAGAATATATTGTACTGAGAACGCATCCCAGACCTGGGTTGCCCCCGGTACACTCCAGGATCATCTTGCGGTTCTGGGATAGGTTCTAGGCCCATATTCCTGATGAACCACGATCATCGATCGCAATCGGCATGGCTTGGAGTCGATCCCCCGATTCTCCGCCACAGTAAATTGAGGAAACAAACCACACGTCATCCCCGGTGATCCAAACAGCCCATATCGCCCACTTCTACGAAAAGACCGACCAGACGGACTAGCAAGTATCCCTCGGACACTTACCTCGCAAGAAACGTACAGTAACGATCTCCAAAGCCAGTGTACCACCGAACGCATTTCACGCCAACTTCAAAGAAGAAACGGTCTCAGTACGGAAGTATAACGCGACTGCGTGGTTTGCGTAAAACTCCCTATATGGAATCGTCGCCAACAGGTATGGTTCGTCCAGGACGGATGAGGCGAGACGTCCTTCGACTAGCGGGTCGTTGAAAAAGGACCAACGGAGTGGCATGCTAGCATGAAAATCTTCCGGAAAAACGCGGCTAGCGATGCTTGCAAAATCGACTTTTTCAAGAGTCTAAGGCGGTTGCGACCGAGAGATCTAACGCGATGCCAGAAAGCCATAAAGTCTTAATAAATATGGAGTTAACTCCTAAGTGTAACTGCCTACAATTTGAGTCCTCAAAGGCTAGGCAGTCTCGCTTTCGTATGAAAACCGGTCTCGGAGCGGGCAGTTGCCCAACCAGGGCAGGACAGTTGACTAAATAACCCCCCATTTCGTGGCATATATAAATGATAGGTAAATTAACTATTGCCGTTGGCCGCATTTCCTGATTCTGGCCACTGCTCGCACAGTTCCTCATCCCGCGCGCCGCGAAGAGCGATGGTCCCGCCTCCCGACATTATATTATTGTCTCGCCCTGCTTGCCGGAGACCCTGCTTCAAGTCTCCCAGGCAATCCGCCCGCTTCTCTCTTACCCATTGCGATCTAAATTAAACATGATTTCGTGTCATAATTCATGTTGGCTATAATAGCTCTCAGGAGGGGATTCAGTCAGTCGATTTCTTTGCCTGGCTTTCATCGACCTTCCCCTCTGCCACCTTCTTATCAGTCAACTTCAGTGCGGCGATAACCATTGGCCGGCAGGCCATTTGATTCTAGCAGTTCGCCTGTGCTGGAGCTGTCATCGCTCAGTGTACAGCGTGCGACGGACTGGCCCGCGGGCGCAGGTGCCCACCGACACCGCAAGTTAGCCAAACTGCGAAACGGCGACCAACGAGAAGATTAATATCGTCCGGCTTTCCCACTAATTCAAAAGACCCTTCGCGTTTTCGATGTGGTGGATTCCGCGGGAGGCATCCCGGCGGATCGGCAGGTAGTCTTAGACTGAAATTTGGGCAGGCCGGAAAATGGGAAGACCAGTAACAACTTTTTGCCACTTTGTTGGCCAGCGTCGCGTTGTTGCGCACGTCCAGCGTCTCGTCGTGGGAGCGAAGAACGCCGGCGACCCTTGTACATCAATGTTGTTGGCTGGGCCAGCCGGGTCGGGCAAGACCACCATGGCCGCGGCCATCGCCGCAGCGTACGGGAGCCAGTTGCACGTGCTCCTCGCGGGTACCGACACGAAACCGGCGGACATCTGTCGCATCCTCAGCGAATTAAAACATGGCGACGTCTTCCTGGCCGACGAAATTCACAGTTTGCCTGCCGATGCCCAGCAAATATTCTTCATCGCTTTAGACCAGTGGAAGATGCCAAGGCTGACCGAGCGGGGCATCGACAGGTCTACGCTGGAGAGTATCGCAAAGTTCACGCTGATCGCGGCGACAAATGAACCAGGGCGTATCAAGCAGGCCCTCCGCACTCGTCTCACCCGGATCGAGTTTGACCCTTACAGCCAGAAGGAGCTGAAAGCAATCGCCGAGCGGATTGCCGATTCGCTCGAAATCAGTGTCTCGCCCCAGGCCGCAAACGTGCTGGCAGCAACAGCTCAGGGCTCGCCACGCCGTATCCAGCGTCGCATCCTCGACCTCCGTCATTATTGGTCGGGAGTTCAGGCTTTAACGAAGGACCACATTCGGGCCTTCCTGGATAGCGAGGGCATCGACGAGCACGGCTTCACGCCTCAGCAGCGCGAGTACCTTAAGGCATTGTCTGGTATGCCGAAAGGAAAATGCAACCTTGAGCGATTGGCGGTCAAACTGGGCTGCGATGTAGTGAACATTCGCCAGGAGGTGGAAGTTTACTTGATCGAGCAAGGCTACGTGGATCCGGCGTCTCGTTTGGGACGCGGCATTACTCCAAAGGGGCTCGAATTCGTTCAAAGCCTGCCGCAGGAAGCAAGTGATTCTGAGGATGTTAGCGATGATGACCATCAAAGCAGGTAAGGCTGTCATAGACCTGATCGCGCTCGCCCATGCCGCGGATCAGCCGGTCCTTCTCGCTGGCCGCCACGGCGTCGGAAAGAGCAGCTTGTTTGAAGATGCTGCTAAACGGCTCGGAATTGGCCTCATCGTTCGGGATCTGTCGTTGATGGAACCCGTTGACCTTATCGGAATCCCCAAGGTCGGACCGGATGGGCGTACGATCTACGCGCCGCCCGCGTTCCTTCCAACCGAGGGTGAAGGTCTGTTCGTTCTCGAAGAACTAAATCGCGCTCCCCGATATGTGCAGGTTCCCGCGTTGCAACTCTTGACGGCGCGACGGCTCAACGACTTTGTGTTTCCCGCAAAATGGCTTCCCTGCGCCGCAATCAACGATGGCGATGAATACCAAGTTGACCTCCTCGATCCGGCGCTCTTGTCGAGGTTCTTGAAGGCCCGTGTCGAGGCCGACGTCGTTGAGTGGATTGCGTGGGCTCAAAGCCAGGGCAAGGTTCATGCCAAGGTGATCGAGTTCGTCGAGCAGACCCCCGGCGTTTTCAACGATCCCGATGCGAACCCTCGGGCCTGGACTTATGCGTCGAATTTGCTGAGGCAGTGGGAGCCCGTTGGCCAGGACCAGGATCTGATTGCGACCGCACTGGCGGGTGTCGTCGGCGAACACTGGGCAGTAGCCTTTCTCCAATTCTATGGTGTCGGATCGGCTCGTCCTTTGACGGCGTCCCAGATCATTCACAGCTACGCGGTACACAGGCCTATGGTCCAACGGTGGTTGCGGGCCGGCCCGTTGGATCTTGTCGTCGCGTCGTTTGAGCTGCTCAAGCGACACCTGCAGCGGCAAGGGGACTACGAAGCCGCGGCCAACAATCCCGCAGGCAAGAGCAACGTGGAAGCGTTCTTTTCCGACCTGCCCGGGGACCTCAAACGCATGCTTCGCATGTGGCTCAAGGACCGGGGGTTTGCCAAACTCAAGGTTCCACGAAAGGCCCGGCCATGATTGATGCGGAATCCACTTTGGCGAAGGGGATGCTGCGGATTGCAATCCAGCGAATGGCCAAAGAGCATCCCTTTCACGCCAACATGTTGTCGCCGGACAGCCTGGTTTGCGACCCTGGGGTGAAAACGATGGGCGTGACGATTTGTAACGGGCGAATCCAATACCCTTACGCACCGGAATTCGTGTTGCGTTGCAGCTATGACGAATTGATCGGCGTGTTTCAGCACGAGATCAATCACCTGCTCTTCGGCCACGTCGTAGCCGCCCCCGAGGAATACCCCGATTCTGAAGCCCGCATCATCGCCGAGGAAGTGACCGTTAACGAATGGGTCGTGGCGCCATTGCCTGGCCGGCCCTTGACGCTCGACCAGTTTCCGGCGCTGAAACCGCTGGAAGACACGAAGACGCGATACGTCCACTTGGCCCGAAAAACGGCAGATCGGGGACGAAACATCGGGCTGCCGGGACGAAAAACAGTCCCCACGGAACCAAAATTGGGTTCTCCGGGACCAAAAACAACCTCTTCGGGACAGGAATCGGGCCCACCGACACCAAAATCCGGCCCGCCGGGAGCTGAATCTGCCGGCGTTTCTCCAGGAATTGGTGGTTTCGCACCGCTAGACAACCATGACATTTGGGGAGGAGCCTGCGAAAACCCCGTGCTCGGAAAGCTGGTCATTGCGGCTGCGGTCCACGAGGCGCGCGAGGCCCTGGACGATTCCCAGTGGCAAGCTCTCCCCGACGAACTCCGGCAGAGAGTCGAGGAACTAACCGCCGGGCACTCGCCCGGAACCGATATCGAGAACCTGCTTGATACCGGAATCGACGGTTCGATCGACTGGCGCAAGCAACTGCGCCGTTACGTCGCTCAAACCGCCGTGCCGCACCCGACCTTTCATCGCCCTCCGAGACGGATGCCTGAGCTTATCGGGATTTTTCCCGGTCAGTGCCGGCTGGCCGTAAAACCCGTCATCATGGCAATCATCGACACCAGCGATTCGATGATTCTCGCTCTCCTGGAAATCATCAAGGCTGAACTCAAGCGGCTGGCCCGTGATTTTCAGGTGATGGTTGTCGAATGCGACACGGTGATTCAGGCGTCCTATCCCTACCGCGGCAGTCTCAAAATGGTCCACGGCCGCGGTGGGACGGATCTTCGGCCGCCTTTCGAAGCCCAGTTCTTGGCCAAGATTCGTCCCGACGTGGTCATCTACTTCACGGATGGCGATGGTCCAGCGCCGGATCGCCCGCCGTCGATGCCGGTCATCTGGTGCCTTACTCCCCTCGGTTCCCGGCCCGTGGCTTGGGGACGCGAGATCCAAATGAGTGGACAATAGTGTCTACTTCGCGCCGATTCTATCATCGTCCATGGTTAGGCAGCAATTGGTCAAGCATGCGCCAGGGATACCCTGCGGATCTCCCGAATAAAGTGTCTACTCTTACCTCTCGGGCTGAACACCGAATTGCGACCCGCCGGGGCCTTGATGTTTTGATGGCCACGGAAACGATGGCGATTCTGGCCGGCACCGGACGATGTACCAATCGTGGATTCTCGGCAGAAAGCAGATTGACTCAAATCTTAAGAAACTCCACAATAATGGATGTGAGGCGAGGGCACCAAATTCCGTTTCCACTACCAGCGAGTCAATCGAGAAGCAAGTCTGAAGGCAATCTGCCATGGGCAAGATCATCGTCGTACAGAATCAGCTAATTCTGCCGCCATCTGCAAAACCCCAGTCGGTGACTTGGGGAACGGTTATGGTCAAGCAAGACAACGGCGGTTCACCTTTGATTCATGTCCATCGTGGCGAGGAAAGTGTCGACCGGGAACTCGTTGTCTGGGTCCCAGACAAGGTGCTTAAGAAATTGGTGCCTGACGGAGCTGTTGTCGTTCTCCGCAGCGAGACCTTCGCTGATGGCGAGAGGCGGTTTTCGCCAATCGGAAAGGGCGATCGTTCTCTCGGCCCATTTCTGCCCTTCTACGCGTACGCCTTTGTTTGCGGAATGGCCATCCGCTGCAAGGCCACGAAAACGAAAATGACGAAGCATTTTCGCCACACCTATCGCGCGATGTGGTTCCTGTTTCAGCGCGCCCTCAAGATGCGCCAACATATTTGCCGAAGGTTCACGTCGACTAAGGATCTGGTCGTTGCGCGGAGCGGTCGCCGAAGCAAGGACGCGAATGAAACTCACATTTTGCCATGGCAGTTCGACAAAATCACCAAGAAGATGGGATATCCGCAGTCTGTCGCCGCGCTGCTCGAACTGGGTAGAAAGGCGGCGCGCAAGGCAGGGATTTCTCGCCCCAATTCTAGTCAGAAGATTCACTACGGCTTGGCCAAACTGGCGCACTTGAATCTGAAGTCATTGAAGCCCGAAGAAGTCGTGCGCGTCCTGAAGTCTGTTCTTTTCGACATTGATCCCCGCGTGGAACCGATCCCGTCAGAGACGCGAGCGCAGGTGGTGGAACGGATACTGACGGCCATCCACGCCCATCTGGACAACACGTCAGCCGTGTTCGACGACTGGTTCTGGGGAAAGCACAACTCCTTTATCAAACAAATCGCAAAACAAGTGAAGAGCCCGGGCGGCAAGCTAGACCCGGAAGTTGTGGAACAAGTCCTTCTGGAATTGGGATGGGAGGCTTATGAGTACGTAGGCCAGTGCGTGTTTGCTTGGGCCCGCGATATGCAGAAAGCCATGCCCGATCCCCTTACGGCCGATGAGAAACGTGCGTTTGAATTACTGTACTTCCCTCAGCCAGAGTTCGGTGGCATTCCCCTGATCCTGCTCGCCGAGAAACTCCAGTTTGTCGACACCATTCTCGATGAGATCATTAACCATCCTGGCGATGAGCATCCCATTCAGGTTCTCTACCAGCTTCTGCAATTCTACGCGGTTTTGATTTCGAATCGCCGAGAGGCCGATGTTCGAATCAAAGACGCGACAAAGGCCACTCGGAAGTGGCTCAAGAAAGAATCGGGACAGACGTCCGGTGGAGAAGCAGTTTCGGAAGTGAAAGATCCCACGGATTCCCAAGACCGCTGTGTAGGGCATGAAGCTGCATTGGCCCTCTATAATCGTGTCGCTAAGGCCAAGGAAATCACTTGCGAATGCTCAAAACCTGATTGGGATGTCGAGCCGGAGGCAATGGAGGACAGTCCGGCCTTTCGGCTCACCTTCGTGTGCAATCAATGCGAGAAGACGCAGACGGTTGAAATATCCGTGGACGAGTTGCAGAAACTTCAATCGCAACTCAAGTAGTGCGCTGTCGCCAGGACGCACGGGTCACGATTGCAGGGCTTTCTTGCGGTCAATGTTCGCCACGCGTGAAGACCGCTTCTAACTCGCGGCCCGCAATTTTCCATTGGGTTTTCTGCCCTGGATAGCCCCGATTCCTCGAACACAGCCAACGTTTATTGAGAATCGGTGGTGTTACCGCTCGAACCTGTTCTCTGGGTTCTTCTCGGTCGCAACAAATGCCAACACAAGCACTTGCGCCGATTATGCCGCCGCTTTGTTCACCCAGCTTCGCGGTAATTTCGTCCGGCTTTCCCTCAGCTTGTAGTGGAATACAAGCCAAGGGACAGGAGAGCAGGCCATGGAGGCCAGAACGGACGACAGTGGGCCGCGCAAGGCAAAACGTAAGGGCGGATCGCCGGGCTACCCGGCAGTCATTTCGGTTTTGGAAGTCTACGGCATCCAAGAGGCCAAGCGGCGTCTGGGGTGGACAACCGCTGCATTTCGGGCCGCGAAGCGACGCGGGCTGCGCGTTCTGATCTGCGGCAAGCGTCGTTACGTCACTGGTCGCGAAGTCATTCGCTTCCTGGAAGCCCTTCAGGATGACGCTTCGCCTTCTGCTTCTGTCCAGTCCAACCGCTCTGCCGCGGGGTGTTCCCAAGACCATGCTTCCTAATTCCCATCACTCAATCAACGGTGCTGGTTGCCAGCGCCAATACTCACAATGTCCGAAAACCAAATCAAAGTCACCGTGGTCAACTACCCGGACCGGCGATACCTCATAATGAGGTACGTCGACCCGATCACGGGAAAGCAGATAGCCCGATCCACGGGCACAACGGTTCGCCGTGAGGCGGAGCGGATCGCCGCGAAGTGGGAAGCGGAACTTCAAGAGAATCGATATACGAAGCCCACCAATGTCTCGTGGGAAGAATTCCGCGAGCGATACGAGAACGAGAAACTGGCCAGCCTGGCGCCTAACACGCTGGAAGCCGCGGTCACGGCGCTCAACCACATGGAAGAATTGATCAATCCCCAGAAGCTGGCCGTGCTGACCTCGGAGGTCTTGAGCAAGTTCCAGTCGAAGCTCCGTGCGACCGGGATCAAGGAGACCTCCATTGCCACGCAGCTCCGGCACCTGCGGGCGGCCCTGAGTTGGGCCGTATCGATGGGCATGTTGCCCAAGATGCCCGAATTCCACATGCCCAAACGAGCCAAGGGGCGGAACTTGATGCGAGGGCGGCCGATCACCGCCGAGGAGTTTGAACACATGCTGGAGGCCACGGCCAAGGTACGTCCCGCGGACACCAAGACCTGGCAGTACTACCTTAATGGTTTGTGGCTATCAGGACTCCGCCTGGAAGAGTCGCTCGTCTTCTCCTGGGAAGATGACTCGCCCTTCGCCGCCGATCTGTCGGGCCGGCACCCTCGATTCCGCATCTACGCGGAGGCCGAGAAGGGGCATCAGGATCGGTTCTTACCGATGACGCCGGACTTCGCCGAGTTCCTGCTGAAGACACCGGACGACCGGCGGATCGGGCTGGTCTTCAAGCTCGATGGTTTGCAGACCGGCACGCCGATCACGCCGCCACGGGTCGGGCGGGTTGTTTCGGCCATCGGCAAGAAGGCCGGCGTGGTCGTAAACAAGGCGGACGGAAAATACGCAAGCGCCCACGACTTGCGACGATCGTTCGGCACCCGTTGGTCGAGCAAGGTCAAGCCGGCCACGTTGCAACTCTTGATGCGGCACAAGTCGATCGAGACGACCCTGAAGTATTACGTGGCCCAGGACTCAGACGACGTCGCGGACGAACTTTGGGCCAGCTATCGGGCAGGGCAGAAAGCGGAGCCCGGAAAGCCCAGCAAACAGCCTGATAAAACGTGACCGTTCCAGTCAGGTAACAGTTTAGGTAACAGTGGCCAAAAATGGCCCAAAAATACGACAAGGGGTTCCGGTGAACTCGTCACCGGAACCCCTTGTCTCTTCATCACTTACATCAAGCGGAGGGCATGGGATTCGAACCCACAACCCCTTGCGGGGCATCTGATTTCGAGTCTGCGCAGAACTGTGAAATCCCCGCGGAAAACGGGGTCTCGGCCCAATTGGTCAGCATTTTGGGCAGCAGTCGAAACGTCCAATCGTCTTGCGATGCCGACTTGGCTCTAATCGCCGTGTGCTGGGCCGATCTGCCGCCCACGGTTCGGGCCGCTATTGTGGCGATGGTCGTGGCGGTAACCGGCAGATAATCTTACCGCGTCTCCAACATTCTCCGGAGAAGCGGTTGCCCTAGCCGCGGGCACGGTGGCCACGGACGAGGAACGTCCTATCCGCTGAATCCGTGGTAGGCTATTGATGATATTTTCGTGCGGGCCTCGACCTCGATCGAGAGTATGCAACTAACTGTTTGTACGGCAGCGGTGGCGAGGCCATAGCTCGTTTCATCAAAAATTCAAACCGTTCCATCGTTGATCGCCATCCCCTCGCATGGTGATAAAAAGTAAACGCGTCCAGGCAGTAATCTAACCGTTCGAGATTAAGTGGCCTTTCACGACTGCGTAAGAGCCAGGGGATTAAGCTGGATCCCACTTCGCTCACTATGGTCGGCCTGGAGACGGCCACTTCGTGCCGATAGCCTTGCTTGCTCAGACTCTTGTACACCTCCTTTTCATCCGTGTACACAGTGCTACCTGGATCGATCGCGTCCGCCGCAAATGAGAGTAAACAACCCGTCGAAATCTCCGAGACTCGACCCAACCTGATCCTGGCATTGTCGTAGATCGTCCCCTCAACCGCGATTGCGACCAAAGCTCTCGAAGTGAGTATTCTCTTTCCTTCTTCCTCGGCCGGAATACAGATCACACCCAGTTCCACGTCGCGGCCAAGCCGGTCGAGGCTGGAGTGAACCATTGTACGACGTAGTTTGAGACACCACGACCAAGCGGTTTCGTAACTTCGCAGGCCCAGATTCCGCTGTAATCCCCGGGCACTGATACGTCGCTGGCTGACACTTATCCACCAGATAGCCCGAAACCACTGGGTCAAGGGTGTTCGGGTCCTTTGAAAAATAGTTCCTGCGGTGACGGATGCCTTGTATTCGCAGTTGGCGCACCGGAGTAGTCCACCGGTCATGTGCCACACCTTCGTATGGGAGCACCGCGGACACGAAAACCCTGTGGGCCAACGTCTTTGAAACAGGTATTGGTGACAGGCTTCCTCGGTCGCGAACCGTTGCTCAAAGTCAGTCCATGCAGACAAAAGGTCGTCAAGCTCGTCCATAGGTTGAAAGCATACTCACACGGGCAACGCCAGTCAAGGAGATAGCCCTCACTCTGGCGGTCGATGCCCGCAAGCCTTTGGCAAATAGGGAGTTACGACACTGCGAAAAAAGCTGTCTGTACCCTCGGGCTCAGGCGCAGAGAATCACGCTCCTGAAATCGAAGGAGGTTTCCCATGAGTAATGCACGTAACCCCGAGGGCATTGTTCCCGTGCTGTTGACCATCGCGGAGATGGCGAAGCTGTGCGGGATCGGCGAACGGAGTCTCTGGCGCCTCTCCCGTTCTGGCGGCGCCCCGAGGCCTGTCAAAATCGGCAGCACCACTGTCCGGTATCGCCGTGACGAGTACCTCGCATGGATTGAAGCGGGATGCCCGCGAGTCGATGGGAGGCGTGGAAATTGAATACCAGCTGTTCTGCATCCAATTCCACGCCGGCTACCTCGGCAGCCCCTGCGCAACCGCCCGCCATAATAGGCCGCCCACGGGGAGATCGCACTCGGCAAGAGAGCCGCCAAGCCGACGCCACCGAGCCGCTGCCGATCGACACGACGAGCCGCTGCAACCCGGCGTTCTGCGTGGAGATCAGCGTCTTGATGGCCGCCATCGCGGGGATGCCCACCGCGGGCTTTAAATTGACCGCGGCCGAGGGCCCGATGGGCGACGGGTTCGGCCTGTTCGTCGCAACGCGAACGCCGCTGAACCCGGTGGAAGCCCGGACGTTGGTCTGTTTCGCCGCGGAGGCTGGGCTATGGCCGGACCAGTTGACGCCCACACACGACGTGCCGCTGTCGCGGATGTTCGAGGCCGTGGCGCCGTTGGGTGGGTTCTTCATGGAGGAGCACGAGCAGGCATGAACAGCGACAAAATCGAAACGGGCAAGTCCGACAGCTCGATGAACAAGGCGCTCGCAGTCGAAGTCGAAGCCATGCGCGAGCTGGAACAGCAGGCAAACCCGATCGAGTACAAGAGGGCCCAGCACTGCAAGAATGTCATCGAAGGTGACGGCAAGTACGGCGACCACGCGGTCGAGACTTTTGCCGCCGCGATCAACTGGTCAACGACGCAGGTCTACGGCTACGCCAAAGTCGCCCAAACATGGACGGAAGACGAAGTCCGCGGAATGCAAGATACCAAACACTGCACTTGGTCCCATCTGCTTATCCTTGCCCGCAACAGCGTGGCGGACCGGCGGGAAAGTTTGATTGAGAAGGTGAGCGCCGGCGACCTCTCGGTGCAGGAACTCAGGAAGGAGATCAAGACAACAGCCTCTCCCGATCCCCAATTGCCCAACGCGGACTATTTGCTCGACACGTCGCCTTCCGAAGCACTGGTCGAATCCCTGCAAAACTGTGGCGCGAAGCTGACCACGTTCGAGACGGACGCCAAGGCGGAGATCCAACGCCTGTGGCAAATCGTCGGGGCGGCCGGCGCCGAAGACCTGACGCCAGCAGTCTTGGATCAGTTGCGACAGATCCTGAAACGGTTTAAGGCTGTGTGTCCTCTCACAAAGCTGCTGGAGGACTGCGTCGCCAAGGCCCAGAAGGCAAACAAGAAGGCCGCGGCGCCCAAAACCGAGGCCGCGGCGCCAAAAACCGAGGCCACGGCGCCCAAGACCAAGGCGCCCATAAGCAAGGTGAAGGCCACTGGCCCCGCCAAACAGACTAACACACCGGCTACACCGGCCCGCACGACACCAACCAAGGCTCGCCCCGCCGCCGCGGCCAAAAAATGGGAACGTTCCCAGAATCTGCGGACACGGCGGCAATCGGGCAGTGTGTCGCGCGCCGGCGGCTGAAACCCTTAAAGGAGAAGAACATGCCATTCGAAATCAATACCCGCGACGAGCCCAAAGGCGATCAACCCGAAGCAATCGGTGCCGTGGTAAAGGGCGTCCGCGCCGGCAAGAAGCACCAAACGCTCCACGGCGCGACGGGGACCGGCAAGACCCACGCCATGGCCCGCGTGATTGTGGCCCTTCAGCTAGCGGCGCTAGTGATCGTGCACAACAAGGTCCTGGCCGGCCAACTCTACAACGAGTTTCGGGGATTCTTTCCAAGCAACTCGGTTCACTTGTTCATCAGCACCTTCGACACGTTTCAGCCCGAGGCGTATGATCCCCGGCGCAAGGTCTACATCAAAAAGGACGGCCTCGTGGACAAGGACATCTACCAGCAACGCCTGGCGACGCTGGACGCCTTGCTCTCGCGGCAGGATGTTCTCGTCGTCGCCAGCGCCTCCGCGATTTTCGGAGTATCGTCCCCCGAAGATTATGTACGCATGTCGATCCGCCTGCGAGTCGGCGATACCCTGGAACGCAATGAATTGCTCCATCGCCTGGTTGCCATCAAGTACGGCCGCGACGACCTGCTGTTCCTGCCGGGGAAGTTTCGTGTCAACCATGACATCGTTGACGTGTACCGGCCCTACGGGCAGCGGGTGTGGCGCGTCAGGTTTCAGAACGGGCGGGTTGACCGTTTGGCGGTCATCGATCTCGTAAGCGGCGACGTGATCGAGGACCTCGATGAACTTACCATCCGTCCCGCCACGACGTTTGTCTTGCCTCCGGAGCGGCTTGCTCCGGGGATCGAAGCGATCGAGCGCGAGTTGCCGGAGCAATTGGAACGGTTGCGGCTCCGCGGCAAAACGTGGGAGGCCGCGCAAATCAACGAGATCGTCAATCGCGACATCGATCTGTTGCGGCGCACTGGAGCGTGTCCGGGCATGGAGAACTATGTGCGGGCGCTTTCGGGGCGGGCACCGGGTGCAACGCCAACGACGCTCTTTGATTATTTTCCAAGGGTTTTCCTCCAGCTCCTCGACGAATCCCACGCCACAGTGCCGCAAATCCGCAACATGTTCGCCGGCAATGAGGAGGTCAAAACGAATCTCGTGGACGCCGGCTACCGTCTGCCGAGCGCGTCTGACCTGCGTCCCCTGCTGTTTGAAGAGTGGGAGCGGGCCACTGACAAGATCATCTTCGTTTCGGCCACGCCCGGTGATTACGAACTTGAGAAATCCGCAGGGGCGGTGGTCGAACAGATCGTGCGTCCCAGGTACCTTCTGGACCCGCTCGTCGAAGTCCACGGCAAGCAGGATTGGCAATCGGACCTGATCAAGGAAATCCGTGCGCGGATCACGGCAGGTCAACAGGCCCTGGCGATCGTACTTACCAAACGGCAGGCCAAAATCTTAGCGGGCAACCTCGGGGAGGCGAAAATCAAATGTGCTTGGATCCACTCAGATCTGCCCGTACGTGAACGAAACGGGTTGCTACGGGCCTTCCGCAAGCGCCGGTTCGGCGTGTTGGTGGGCGTGGGCATGTTACGCGAGGGCGTGAATTTGCCGGGGGTGTCACTCGTGGCGATCGTGGACGCCGACAAGGGCGGCTTTCTCCGCTCGGCTAGGTCGCTGATCCAGATCATCGGGCGAGCCACCCGGCACGTGGCTGGCACGGTGATCCTGTACGGTGACCGGACCACGTCAGCGATGCAGGAAGCGATGGACGAAACCCGCCGCCGGCGTGAGCGGCAAGAGGACTATAACCGGCAGCACGGGACTGTTCCTACACCGATCGAGGAGGATACTGCGCCCGCAGCAGAGATTGTGGAGAACGAAGTCTAACCACATGGCGGTTGCGTCCTTTACTGTTTTTTGTCACCAGCCGCACACGGGGCGCGGCTGGCGGTGAAGGATCTTGCCCCGAATGAAGAGGAGAAGTTGCGATGCAAATCGCTGTTTTGGGTCCGTTGGTTCTGTCGGCTCAATTTGGGCTGGCGAATGACGAAGGTGCGCCGAATGCAAATCTCGGCCGCGGCGGCACCGTGAAGGTGAAGTTCGACGACTTGGACGAACTCCGCCATTGGGTCGAGCAGGCGCGTGCGCCTGAGCAGGTCGGTGCAGCCATCGCGGCTGAGACCGGCGCGACTTCTGAATAGAGTCGCAGATTGTAACAAGTGCGACACCGGCACACGCCCTTGGGCAAGGCGGCCAGGTCGCACGATCGAGGCTGGGGCCGGCCGAAACCGGCCCCGGCCTGTCATCAACGTCGGCAACGCCCAGCATAGAAGGAGAATCTCCGTGGCCAAAACACGTAAGAAGAAAGTCGTTCGCAAATCGGCGACCACCACGAAGGCCCCAGTGCGCAAGAAAACGGCGAAAAAGCAGCCCGCGCCTCCGGTCATCGGCAACGTCGTCTTGACCAAAAAGCTTACGCGGCTCAAGGAGCGTGTCGTGGCAGCGGACAAGAGGGACGTGCCCGCCCGCTACGAAATCGCGGTCGAGTGTCACGAAATACTCGCCGGTGATGGCAAAGGCAAGCGCTATGGCGCCGGCGCGGCGGAGAGACTCCGGACGACGCTGGGTTGGAGCAAGTCGGCCGTCCACGCCTACGTGGCCGTAGCCGACACATGGAGCAAGGAAGAGTTTCGCAAACTCGCCGCCAAAAGGGACAAGTTCGAGAAGCCCCTTTCATGGACGCACTACCTGGTGCTTGCCGCGGAGAAAGATGCCGAACAGCGGCAGGCGCTGATCGAACAGACCATCAACGGCGGATGGACCGTACGAGATCTAAAGCAAGCGGCTGCTGGCAACCCGCCGCCCGGGACTCGCACGACTAAAGAGACCAAGACGCCCCGCCCATTAGTGAATGCCGTCGCGAACTACGCGATCGGCCTGCACACGGCGAAGGCCAACGCGGACGTCTTCGGCACGGAAATCGCAAAAAAGGTCGAGGACGCGGATCCCTCAGACCTGAATTCCAGCCTGTTGACGAAATTGAAACAGGCCCGTGCGGACCTGGAGGCCCACTACCAGGCCGAGTCCCGGCGGCTCGACGCGTTGATCAGCAAAATCGAGGCGGGCAAGCACGCCGCGACAACCACCAAATAGACCAACGGGGAGGCCGGCAGGGCCATGAAGATTGTCCAATGTTTGGACAATCTACCCCGACCGGCCGCCCCATTTCAGACACGAGGAGAAAAGAAATGTCAGATCATACACCGATTCATTGGGCCGACAGCACCTGCAATCCGACGGAAGGCTGCGAGGGCTGCGAGCTATGGAACGCAACCCGTAAGAGCTGCTACGCCGGCGAGCAACACGTCACGTTCGGCGCTGTCCGTCGTGGGTACTCGCCCACGTTCGAGCAGATTACTTACTGGCAGGGCCGCATGGCCGCGGCCGCGGCGCTGGCCGATTTGCAGGGGCGCCGCCGCCCCGGCAAGCCCTGGTTGAACGGCATGCCCAGGCTGATCTTTGTGAGCGACATGGGCGACGCCCTGTGCAACAGCGTCCCCTTCCAATACCTCCGCATGGAGATAATCGAGAACGTCGTAGGCCCTCAGGGCCGCCGCCATTACTGGCTCTGGTTGACCAAGCGCCCCAAACGGATGGCCGAATTCTCGGCCTGGCTCGAAGCCCAGGGTATTCCCTGGCCCAGTAACCTCTGGGCCGGCACCAGCGTCACCACGGCCGACACGACGTTCCGCATCGACCAGTTGCTCTACGTGGGTGGCGACGAAACCATCCGCTTCCTGAGCGTCGAGCCGCAGCTTGAGCCGCTGGACCTTCGCCCATGGCTGCCGAGCCTTGATTGGATCATCCAGGGCGGGGAGTCGGGCTCGCTGGCGCGGAGGTTCGATGTGGCATGGGCCCAGGAGCTGCACGGGCAGTGCCAGGAAGCCGAGACCCCGTATTTCCTGAAGCAGTTGGGCGGGCACGTGATCCGGGCTGAGGATCGTATCCGCCTGCTTGAGCGCCATGGTGGCGACTGGAATGAGTGGCCCGAGGACGTGCCCAAGGTGCGGCAGATGCCGATGTCGCCCCTGGGAGAACCGGCGGCGGCACCCAAGGCAGGAGGGTCGACCAACGTCTCCACGTTGATTGCACGCATCGCCCCCGACTACAAGCCAGTCTTTGATGCCCTACCGGCGAATCAACAGGAGGCCCTGGCTTGCTACTTCCTGCCTCACGGCTCGAAGAAGGGGGCCTTGAGGCCGACGAGGCCCAATGTCATTACGTGGTACTGCCCGTTTGCCTGCCAGCGTCACTTTCCCACCGGGCACCGGTACGTGATCAACACATACACCGCCTGTAGCAACGGTTGCATCTATTGCTACGTCCCCGGGTACGTGGAGTCTGCGCCATCGGTGAAGAAGGATTTCGAGCGGCTCCTCGATACCGACATGGAAGACTTGGAACGCTTCGCGGTCCCGCCGGCGCCGGTACACATCTCTAATAGCACGGACCCGTTCCAGCCGTTGGAGCGTAAGAATCGCCACACCCGTTACGCTCTGGAGCAAATCCTGGCGCACCGGGGCCGCTTCACGACGGTGACGCTGCTCACCAAGGCCCCCATGGTGCCCGTACAGGACGGCTACATCGACCTGTTCAAACAGTTGACGGTATCCCCAGTCAATCCGGACGACGGCAAGCCGTTCCAGGGAATCCCCTTCCAGGTCCAGGTGAGCTTGGCGTTCTGGCGTGACGAGGCGTGCGCGGCCTACGACCGTAATGCTCCCAGCATCTCCGAGCGGCGTGAGGGCATCCTGGCCCTCACCGAGGCCGGCATTCCCGTGGTCTTGCGCATCGACCCGTTGTTCCCGCGGTCGCCGCTTCCCCGCTCGAACAAGAGCATGGCCAACTTCGAGCTGGCCGAGGCCCAGTCGCTGGAGGACCTTGAGAACTTGATCATGTTCGCCAAGGACGTCGGCGTGTCCCACATCGTTTACTCGGCGGCGAGGATCGTGCGTCCGGGTGGGAACTTGGATAAGACCATGAAGTCCATGTTGGATGTCTACAGGGAGATCGCAGCGCCAGAGAAACCGGAGTTCAAGGGCAATTCCTGGAGGCTGCCGCTACCAGCCATCAAACAGCACGTCGTTGGCCCCTTCCTGGAGATTTGCGAGCGGCTGGGCGTGAAGGCCACGTTCTGCATGGAGGACTTGGTGACAACGGGGAGGGCCGAGCCGGTGGAGGTCGAGGCCAGGACGGCGAAAGCTACCGTTGAGTTCACCCGGCCACGCGCCGGATCGTGGGCCGTCGAAAAACTCTCGCCGAAGGCCATTGGCGTTAGCGTCAGTCGCCGCACAGACATCCCGGCGCACTTTGGCGAGTGGTTTAGGAATCGGTTGGCCGCGGGCTACGCCGAATACAGCGCGCTGGTTCCGCAGCAACTATACCATCGCTCCCTTCGCCCGGAGGACGTGACGCATTTCGTCTTCTGGACGAAGAACCCGAATCCCTTTCTGCCGGTCTTGGCGGAGGTACTGGAGATCGGGTATCCGGTAATTTGGAATGTCACCATCACCGGGCTGGGAGGCACGCCGGTCGAGCCGCATATCCCGCCTGCGAAAGCGGTCGTGGCTTCCGTTCGGCAACTTGCCGCGATGGTGGGGAAGTCGGCTATCCTGTGGCGCTACGACCCGATTTTCTTGTCGGACGTGTATGGCCAGGCCTTTCACATCGAGAGCTTTACCCGACTGGCCGGTGAGCTTGCCGGCCACGTTGACCGGATCGCTATGTCATTCGTGAAGGTCTCAAAGGCATGTGACGCTTTAGGGCGCTACCAGGACGAGACCGGCGACCATTTGGAGCCGGTGCCGCTGGCTGCACAAGTTGACCTTGTTGGCCGCCTTCACGACGTAGGGAAGGCCGTTGGCCTGGACCTGACACTGTGCGGCGGCAAGAAATTGCAGGAGACAACCGGATGCCCATCCAGCGGCTGCAACGGTTTCAAGTGGTTGAGCCGGGTCTATCCCGAGCTGCACAAGGCTCGCCCCATGAAGCCCCGGCAGACCAAGAAGGACTGCTCTTGTGTCGACTCGCGGGACATCGGGTTTTTTGGTACCTGCCCCCATGGCTGCCGGTACTGTTACGCTAACAAGTCCCCCGAGGAGGTCGCGGAGAACTTCCGGCGGCACGATCCGCTGGCGTCGTGCCTCATTCCGGGAAGTTCATCGCCAGCGACGCGAGCAGAAGGCAATATCGAACTGCCGATCATTTCCGCCGTCGAAGGCACCAACAGGGCGCGCGACCAAGAGGATGGCGACGAATGACAACGGGAACAGATTTGGAATTCACAGACCCTTTGCCGCTGGAGTTCTACAACCGCGACCCCGTCGTGGTTGCCCGAGAACTGCTGGGCAAAATGCTGGTGCGGCGCACGCGACAAGGTCTTTGTGCTGGCCGGATTGTCGAGAGCGAAGCTTATCTTGCCCAGAATGATCCCGGCTGCCACGCCTACGGTGGGCGACGGACGAACCGCAATGCCACGATGTTCGGCCAGCCCGGCAGGGCTTACGTGTACCTCTGTCATGGCAAGGCCCTGATCTGTGCCGTGATTGAGCCGGAAGACACCGCCAGCGTCGTGCTGATTCGGGCCATCGAGCCGATCACCGGCATTGAACTAATGGCAGAGCGGCGGGGCAACGTCCCCACGTGTGATCTAACCCGCGGGCCAGGGAAGCTGTGCCAGGCGCTCGCGATCGGCCTCCAGCATGACGGCCACGACATCACAAAGGGCACCGGGCTGTGGATCGCCGATCACCCCGACTCCAAAGGCGTAGCGATCAGCAAGTCACCGCGAATCAATGTCTGGGCAACACCCGACCTGGAGCTTCGTTTTTTTATCACGGGGAATCCGTACGTGAGTAAGTCACGGGGGCCCTTTCAAACAACTTTTACAGGAGTTATCGCATGAAGATTTTAGACCTCCACGTGCTGAACGACAGGGTCTTCTACAATGAACAGTCGTCTCCGACGAATCCAGACTATGCCCGGTCGTCCGTCGACGCCCACCCATCTGGTCTCTCGGTATCCGACTTCCTCGAATCGTCCCGGTGCCGCAGTGCTGACTGCGTCCGGGCCCTGGGGCTCCGGCAAAACGCGGGGTTGCTTCTTGGCCTCTACGCCAAGAAGCAGGCAGGCCAGATTCAAAGCGTACAGGTGGCAACACCCCTGGCATGCCGCACGCGGTGCGAGAGGAAGTCTCCCGATTGGGCCATCCAGCGGATGGAGCAGATCTACCTGGCCGCGAGCCAGGGCGGCTTCCATGAGTTCGTGGATAACGACTACCAGGCATACGCACTGGCCGTCGAGGTACGTGCAAGCGAAGTCATTACCAGGAACACGCTGACGGTCAGCGAGAAAGCCCTGGGTCTTCTCAAGGGCCATCCAGCGTGGAGGGGGCTATCATTCATCCAGAGCCTCAATCCAACATACGTGGCCGGACTGCTAGCCCACCTGTTGGATCCCCGCTGGTACATCGATCTTTGCTCTCCAGATCGGATGTCGTACCTGCATGGCTATTTGGGGCTCACGCCGCTTACTCAGCGGGCCGTGACGCTTGCAAGCTATGAGCCCTGGCGGCACCATCGGGCTTGCAATACGGTGCTGAGATGCTGGAAAGACGTCACGAAAGAGAGGGAGGTCAGGCAGGCATTTGAGTTGACCGGGCCCGTGGTTGTCAGAGGCAGCTATCAACTCGGCCGTGCTCCTTGGGACTTCCCATGGCGAGTCTGGGGCTACCATCTTGGCTTCGGCATGCCCGAGAAGCTACTCGGCCGGGATCCCGTGATTGCGGATCTGCGAGCCTCGCAGAAGCTCGTAGACTTTTTGCAGTACACTTGGCTCAACACGCTTTATCTGGATTCCACTGCCCTTCCGGATGGGAGGTTGAGTTTGTTTCGTGCGGTCGACTTCTTCAAGTGGCCGGCCGAGGTCGAGGAGTACGAGAAGCACTATGTCCAGACAGCAGGGTAGTTCAGGGCCAGCCCAAGAAGAATAGCTTCCGCTCGAAGGCCTGGAGCTCCGTAAGGGCCCCCAGGCCTTCGAGATCTGTCTTTTGGGACATGGACCAGTTCGGACCCCAGAAACGGAGCATGCTGATCAAAACCGGTTTCCCTTTTCGATGGTCGTGGCGTTGGATTCACTTGCGTGCCAGCTCGACACGGCTCATTTCGGTGAATCGGCGACTTCAACCGTTCCCACCCGATAACGGCGATGGCCATCATCACCCGCCATGGGCAGGGCAATTTGCGGCGTGCCATCGACGGCGCCCATCGACACAAACAAGTTGTAGCATCCGGCCTTCATGGGCGGCGAGTGCGTGCCCAGCGGTCCGACGTGTCGATAGGCTACGGTGAATCGCGACCGGAGTTTTTCGACGGGGGCCTTGTCCGGTGCGCCGACCTTCAGATTCCGGACGTCGAATCCCTCGTCCACCAGCACAGCGGCGATGCCGTCCTTCTGGTCCTTGAGCGTCAGCGCCCAGAACCCACCACAGTAGCAGGGCGCGACGCCCGCATTGGCCCATGAGGTCTCGACCGAAAACGGCTGGCTTGGGGTAATCGACGCAGGCCAGGTAATGCTTCGTAACTGGAGGCGGTAGCCGATACGGCGGTTGATGCGATCGATCGTCTCGCGATTCTCCTTGAGCTCCTCCCTCGGCCACCAGTGGATCGACATATAGCTGGCATGGTAGTCCTCGACCGACTTCAGCAAGAGATCGCCGCTCCAGGCCTTGCGGGCCTTCGACGAGCCGTAGTGTTCGTGCTCCAGGATCACCGGCCAGCGGGGCCAGAATTCCTGGGCCATCTCGGCGTGATACCAAGAGTGGGGCGGCGGCTGCACGAGAATGCTGTCGTCGCGCAAGGTGACGCCCTTGGAGATCGCATAATCGGTCTCGGGGAAATGTCTACCGGGCCTGGTCGCCCCAGCCACGTCGTCGCTGATGCAGAGCAGAGTACGGTGGAAATGCTTCAGATACAGGTCGATATGCTTCTTCACCACCACGAACGTCTGGGCTTGGGTGAGTTGGCTGCTGAAGCCCGTATGCCCTTCACCCCACATGCCGAACGAACCGATGTCGATGAAGGCCACGTTCGGATTGCCGTCGTAATGCCGGGCCAGGGCGGCGAGAAAGTGGTCCAGTTTCGTCAGGAAGACGGGATCAAGGTAATCCGGCTCCCACAGGGGGCCGTTCGCCCGCGGACCTTTGCCGAACTCGAAGTTGACGCCTTTGGCACCGGCATCCTGCACCCATTTGGGCGTGGCGTATCGCCACCAGCTCTCGCAGCAACTCACGCGGATGGCGATCTTCTTCCCCTTGGGGACCCAGCGCTGTGTGGGCGTATCGAATAAGGACCAGTTGAACTTTCCCTCCTGCGGCTCCAGGAACGACCAGGGCACGCGGAGATAGATTGTCGAGAAGCCGGGCCAGTCGTCGAGAGTGTCCGAGGGCTCCAGTTGCGAGCCGTAGTTCTCGATGAAATTCGAGTAGAAATGAAGCGTCCAACCCATGCCGGGGTTTACCAGGGCCTGGCCGTTGTCCTGCGGCTGGAAGGTGGTCTGCTGGCCCGCGTCGTTGGCCGAGGCGTTCGACAACATCCAGGTTGAGAGCAGGTACAAGAGCGTAATTGACCTAAGACAGCAACGATACCAAGATAATTGTCGCATGATTTCGGACTGTTCTTTGCTTCGATACTCAACGATGTGCTGCCGGTTCGCGGGCTTTCTCCACAGAATGCCGCGTCTCAAGTCGCATGACATCCTGACGATTCATGGCCTCCAGCGGAAGAAGTTGTTCTTGCCGCCCCAGCCGCTGTTCTCGGTAAAGATCAGGTATTCGCCGTCCTTGCGCTTGAAGGCGCGAAGTCCCATGGCGGCATCCTCCCAGGCACTTTGGCCGTTGACTTCGGGGCCGAGAGCAAGGATTTCCACGAGCTTGCCGGTGTTGAGGTCGAAGACGTGAATTTCGCCGAAGAGGTAGGCGAAAAAGACGTAGTCGCCCGCGATTTGCATGCCCATGTAACCGCTATAGGGATAGAGCTTCACTTCATACATGAAGTAATCTGGATTGGTCTCCGGCCTGAATGCCTTGACCTTCCACCTGGACGTGCGGTTGCCTTTGCTCCAATTGTCGTAGCGGGCCATGAAATACTGAGAGGGAGACGTGTCGCCCTCGCCTTTGCGCGCCACGGCCGGGAAAAAGGCCACCATGATGTCCCTGTCGGCGTCGTAGTCCAGGCGGCAGGCCATGCCCCAGGCGCTGGTCTTGCTGCCCTCCTCCGGGAATCGAATATCTTCATATCCGGCGCCTTTGACTCCGCTATAGACCGGTACCCCCTTGTCGTTGATGCCTTTGAAGGTGAAATGCCGCATGAAGGAGCCGTCGGTGCCGCTTTGTGCGGCCCAGAGATCTCCCTTGGAGTCGACACACAAGCTGGTAACCCAGCCAATGGAAGAAGCCATTTTGGCGACCTCCTCGGGCTCTTCCTTGCCGTTTCCATTGGTATCGATCCAGAGGTCGTTACCGCCGATGCGACCCGAGGGAACCGCGATTTCGCCGTCGTAGCGGAAGATCTTGACATAATCGATCACGCCCTGGCCGGTAGTGTACATGACCAGGCGTTTGTCTGGGCCTAGACGCCGGACAATGGACTGGGCACCGCCTGCGCGATCCGGGTCGCTGTACTTGCGGAGGTCCCAATTGTAGCCCATGTACTTCTGCTCCTTGCCGGGCTCGGTCTGGGAGAGATCGAGCTGGAGATGGTTGTAGGTTCCGTAGATCTCGGTGCCGTCGCTGGCCGGGTCAACATCGTAGGTGTTGCAGAACATGAGGCTGTTGACCATCCACCCCAGCTTACCGTCCGGGGTGAACATGCGAAGGTCGGTGCCCTGAAACCCGCCGCCCACATAGAGGTTGCCTAGTGCGTCCACACCCACGCCAGAGATGCCGGCAAAACGGGCGTAGCCGCCAGCGGCGAGGTCGTTGACTAGGCCCGGATGTCTTCCGCTGTAAATACCGCCCTTCTCGCCAAAGGTCCTGGCAAGTGTAGGCTTTGTATCGAGGCCGCGGTAGAATCTGACGTTGAGGTCCTGCCCGTTCTCGGCCACTAAAAGTTGGTCTTTCGCGACGTCATAGCCCAGGGCCCGCGGATTGATCACGTCGGTGAGCTGGCGGCCGGTGAACGTGCCGTTGGTCTTGTAGCATTTGACGACGGCCTTGTACTTCGCGGTGGTCCCGCTGCCGATGGGAAAATTGTTGCCACGCTGGATGATCCAGAGGTCGCCGCGCTTATCAATGGTCATCGGCCCCGGACGCTCGAACGGGAAAGCTCTGCTGACCATCTCTTGCGATTCGCCCTTGAAGTCGCCGACAGGAACGCCGCCGCAGTTGATGGCAAAGAGCCGTTCGCCCTTGGCATTGAGGACTTCGATGCCGCAGATGCCGGGGCCGCCGTAGGATCCGCAGTTGATGACGACATTGCCGTTGGCGTCGGCCTTGTAGTCCGGGAAGTCCTTGACCAATGGTTTCAGCACTCCGCCTGCCAATTCGGCCACATTGATCTGCACATCGTTGATATTGATGAAACGGTTCCGCTTGTCACAGTTGGCCGGCCGTTCGACATACTCGGCAAAGTGGCAGCGGACGGTGTACTTGGCGCCCGACGTGAAACCCGGAAGCGTGTACTTGAATCCTTCGCCCATGCGCTGGCTCTGGTAGACAATGGCAGGGGCAAAGCCCGGCCTGTTTTCCGGCACGACGACAGGCATGGGGGCGTTTCGAATGCCATCGTTGGCCGCTGTAGGAATCTGGTAGGTTGGTACGGGTTCCACTTCCGCTACACGGATTAGGTTATCGCGGGAGTCGGCAACGAAGAGTTCATGCCCGTCGGAGGCCATGCCGCTGATAACGGAGTTGTTTGACTTCTTGTCCAACAGGCTTACCGAGAGCGGCAACGGCCATTGGGCAAAGTCGGGTACGGCGGGGTCCAACCTGACAATCTGATCGACGCAGGCCACGTAAACATACTTGCCATCACCGGTGATGCCGCCCTCGGCTGTCTGAGGTGTGCCGATCGGAAGCCCCCTTGCCACTCTTGCGTTGCGATAGGAAGTGACCGGCTGGCCTCCCTCGTCCCAGTAGGAGCTGGTATAGCAGGTGCCGTCGGGGGCGACCCACATGGCGGAGAGGCCATTGGAGACGTGATTGTCCTGCTCCCGGCACCCGAAGGTGTTGCCCACCCAACTGGTCTTATAGTGCATGCTCGCGACCCCGATCCTGATGGCATCGAAGGTTGCCGTAGCGGGCTTGCCCTCGGCGGCGCTGGCAACAAAGAACCCGAGTTCGAGTCGGCCTTCGAGCGCCACGGGGCCGCCGCTGACGTTCGAAATCATGGACCAGAGCTTGCCGTCACGGGATTTGTAGACGGCCAAGTTCTTGCCCATGCGGACCATCCTGAGCCACAGGGGGAGTGTTTTGGCAAGTTCGATTCCTCCTGAGAAGACGCGGGGGTTCCCTTGCGGAGGTGCGCCCGGCAGTCTGGACATCCAGCCCGTCCAGTTGTCCTTGGCCTTGAAGAACAAGGCGGCCATGGCGCCGCTGGGGGTGTTGTCCGTGCGGGCCATGATACCTGTGACGGCGTCTCCTTTGCCCGTGAAGTCTACCAGTCTCGCAGCAACTTCGAAGTCGCCGGCCTGACGCGTAAGATGGACGAACTGGAAGTGGTCGCTGCCCTTGATATTGAGACCTGCGCCCGCACCGGTAACTCTCAGTGTCTTCTTGTCCCAGGTATGGCTGCCTGCCGAGTCAGGTTGCCCGATAGGGACATCCTTCCACTCGCCCACGGTGAACTTGTCTCGCGAGAGTTTCAGGGACGGCGAGAGCGCGGACGTCGGCGATGGAGTGGAGGGCTCTGTGGCTTGGGATTTCTCCACAGCAGGCACGGTGTTTGCAGCCACGGCGAGCACGCCTACGATGCAGATAATGGTGTTCGTCTTGCTGTTCATGGTGCGCGTTTCTTGCGGTCTTGTCTGTTGGTTCTGATTCACTGGGTCCTCGCCATCGCCGTGGCCACCGGGAGCCGCAGCCTGACGAACATGAGTTTGGTTGCGGGTCCTCGCATTGTCAAGGAGCCGCGTTGTCCGTGTCTTACGAATCGATCGGTCGCCTTGATTTTGTTCAGCTGAGCAAAAAGTTAGAGATACTTGAGGCGTTCGACGCTCGGCCACAAGATGCAAACCGAGCTAACAAGGGGATCTCAATAGTCTTGACTGACTCGTGACTTTGGCTCGATCGACCACAACAGGGATTGATCGGACAGTTCGACCAAAGAAAAAGAAATGATCTTCCTCGTGGACGGGGAGCCTCTGAGGGCTCCCTGGCCACAGGAATACACCTTTATGGTGTATAGACTAGCTCAGAACCTAATTCGATCCTTGTTGAACAAACACCGGGGCTTACCTCCTCGATGGTCCTGATGGCGCGGCCACCGACTTGGTGACAGAAATCAGCTTCAGCTCTCAGATGCCCTCCAGGGCCTCTGGCGTCGATTCTGGAGCCCACAACACCCTCCATGGCTTTGCTGGGACCTCCGAGCAGGCCAAGAAGCGCCACGAGCCTTCCTGGGGCTTGGGACGGCAGGCATGTGATCCTCTCCCAATCTATTGAGGAGTCACGTTTAATGTAGAACTTGGCGGACCTGGATTACTTCCCACCCGCCCACGCCACAGAGCGCGCCAGAACCGCCTTCCAGGCATCGGTCTCCCAGAAGGCAGCCTGGCCCTCGGCCGGTTGGCCTAGGACTGTGCCGGTGAAGACGACCACGCGGCCTTTGCCGTAGTTCGTGCCCGCCAGCAACGGCTCGCCATGATCGCCGGCCAGCAGGACTGTCGCGCCCGCCTTCGCCTTCACCACATGGCGATAGAAGACAGTCGGTGGCTTGTCCCATTTCACGCCCGCCAGCGGCGAATCCTTGGCGGGCGCGGCGAACTTGACCGCCGGTTCGCACCTGCGGATTTCCCACGGGCAGTTCAACCCCACCGGCAAGAACTTGCCCCAGCCGCGCTGCATGTTGCCGGCCTGCCCCAGCGTTGTCAGGCCGCCGAGTATCACCAGCCCGCCGCCCTGCCGTACGAACTCGCCAATCATCCGCACCTGCCCCAAGCCCAACCCGCGGGTCTCGATGTTCGCCAGCACGATCACATCCTGCCTGAACAGCGGCTGCCAGTCCAGCTTGAAGCCCGATAGCTGCGTGTCCTGCTGCTGGTGGAACGTGGTGTAGGCATTGCTCACGGCCGTTTTGTCGCCGATCGTCGCCACCGACTCGTCGATGTGATACAGGCGGTTCCACAGGCCGCGAATCACCAGAACATCTAACTTGTCGTCGCGCTGGAGCTGGAGGCCCGCCGGCGGGGCCATGCCCTTGTAGTGCGCGGCCAGGCGCTCCTCGCTCCACGGCTCTACTAGTTCCAGCACGGCCCGGTCCCATGACGCCTCCACGTTGCCCATGTAGTTGCAGCCGACGCCCATGAAGCCCATGTCCGCGTGCTCGAAGGAGAGGGTGAAGTCCTGGTAGACGTTGGGCTTCTTGAAGTCCGTCGCCTTGATCTCCAGCGTCGGGTTCGAGATCGCCAGCACGCCGGGCAGCGGGTGCATCACACAGTCGTCCATGTTGATACGGAAGACGAGCTTGTCGGCCGCGTTGTCCGCCACCTTCAGGCGGAAGGTCGCCTTGTACTTGCCGGGGATGCGCGGGTAGCTGTAGGTGTTGGCCATGATTCCGGGCGGGCGATCTGGCTTGCCGCGGACGGCCCCGCCGCTGAGGGCGTCGGCGTCCTTCACGCGCTCGGCCGTCGTTTCGCCGCCGCCCCAGTTCACCGGCGCAACCACGTCACGCCAGGAGGGCTTGCCGCCGACGGGTTCCGCCTTCGGCGCAAGCTGAAGATCCTCCGCGCTGGGCACGGCGGACTTGACCTCGGCCCCCTTCTCGTACTGAGCCGCCGGCGTCGGGCAGTCGGCCTCGACCACCAGCATCGCCCAGTACGGGATCTGCTCCACGGCGAAGGCGAGCTGCCCGCGCTGGCGCTTCGGCTCCAGCGGCCGAATGTCGCACGACGGGAAGTTCACCAGCACGGCCCGCTTGAAGGCCTTGGGCTCCTTGAACGTCACGGCCACGTCCTTGGCCGGCTTGCCCGACAGGGCCAGCTTGTCTTTGGAGTTGACCGTCTTGCCTTCCGGCGGATTGATGAGGTGGACGACGAAAAGCGTGCCGCCGCCCGGCGCCGACCTCACGGCCGCGAACGGCTGCCACCACACCTTGCGGGCGGACTTCACCGACACGTTTTTGTCCGCCTCCGCCCACGTCTGCAGGCCGGCGTCCCACAGCAGCGAGGCGAACCGCGCGCCGAAGCGATTGAAGTCTGCCGCCTGGAACTCCGGCCCCTGATACCAGCCCATCATGTGGCTGCGGAGGGCGAGGTTGATGAAGAAGTTGTACGGCTGGTTGCCGCCGCGGTTGAAGGGGTACGTCGCATGATGCCCGCCGTAATAGCGCACGATCTCCGCCTCGCGGCGGATCAGCCCGGCGTATTCCGCCCACGTCACGTCGCCGGGGAAAGCGAGGGCCTCGTTGGCGACCAGGCCGTCGTCCTTGCACTTCTCGCGGAAGCTGGGCGGCGTGTTGTCCGCGCCGATGGACCATGTGATCGCTGTCGCGGCATTGTAGCCGAAGACGTAGCCCGGGCACTCCTTCCAGATTGTCTCCTTCATCCGCTTGACCAAGCGGAGGTTGGCCGCCTCCGAGTCGAATTTGTTGCCTCCGAGCCACGACCCGTCCAGCGTCTGGCAGCGCATGGCGGCAAATTCGCCGTCGAACCGCACGCCCTTGTAGCCGAACATCTTCGCCGAGCCGATCAGCTCGTTCACGCCAACGTCCAGCACCTCGTCCCGCGTGCAAGGATACCACACGGAGCACCAGTTACAGCCGCCCGGCGTATACGGGGCGAACCATCCGGCGCCCTTGTAGCCGGCCTTTGCCATCTCCTCCGGCGTGTCGGGCACCATATGCTTATCGCCGGGCTTGGGAGGGCCGAGAGCCTCCATGAAGTCGAGGTAGGCGGCACTGTAGTTCTCCAGCCACGGCCGGCCTTCCGTGTAGCCGGTCATCTCCGGGTGGCAGCGGAGGTTCTCGTACGTCACCGGGCCGCCACCGGCCGCCTTGCCGTAAGTCACGTACTGGATGCCCTGGGCGCGGAACGCCGCGTAGACCTTGTTGGTGTTCGTCTTGGACTCGCTGTAGCCGGTCTGCCCGGCCCAGTAGCGGTCATCCTTGGGAGTCAGGCAGTCGAAGTCGCTGGGGCCCCAGCCGAACTGGTCGAAGAAGTTGCCGTATTGCGACCGCCACTGCTGGGAGAACTCCGCGGCGTACTTGTCGGCAATGTCGTCGATCGTTCCGGGGAATTGTATGCCGCCGTGGTTGCCCCGGCCCCACATCAGCACCTGATGCACGCTGGGGGCGCAGGTGAAGTATTCGCTCTTGCGGGCGAACCGCGCATCGCCGCGAACGAGAGTGGCGCGCAGTTCCACGCCCAGCCACTCCTTCGCCCGCCACTTGTCCTGCCAGTTGAACGTCTGTCCCGGCTCGACGGTAATGTCCTTCTCGGCCAGCTTGACGGCCGTGTCGATGTCGTGGACCAGCTCCACGACGAGCTTGGCCGATGCCGCCTGCTTGTCCGGATTGGCGACGACGACCTCCATCGAGACAGTATCCCCCGGCTTGCAGTAGATCTTCTCCGGCCAGGCCCTTTGGACCTGCAGCTCTGCCTGGCATACCCCGCCGACGAGAAGCACCAACGTAGCAACGAGTGTCTTCTTCATGTTATTTGCCTTTCTCTTGGAGCTGACATTTCCCGGATGACCTCGCGCTGACGACCACCGCCAGTGTGGTGGTCCAGTTGCCTATAGGAAAAAAGGCAAGAGTTCACGGGATTCGCACCGTAGTTTTGGCCATCGGGATGCCACAGCGGTGGCGCGAGAAAATACAGTATTGTTGCCTGGCGCGGCGGTGTCAATCGACCCCGCAGGGAAACTGCAACGGCAGAATTCTTGCCAACTTCTTGGGGTAGCCGCTCATCGCGTGCTACCGTTCGACAGCGGTTCGGCTACTTATCGGAACGCGAGGTGTCCTGCTCCTGTCGAGTGGCGATGGGCACATAGCCGATTTCGAGTCCCTTGGGTGGGGTGACTAGCTGAGCTGGGTCGAGGTCGGCGAGTTTGCCGACCGTGGGCGGCGCGAGATAGTCGCGGTCTTTCGTCCAGACGCGGTGCAGTTTCTCAACCTTCGTCTGCATCTTCTCTCGCTCCTCCTTGGTCAGATCAGCATTCAGCAACGCCGGCTGATCGGCGAAACGGTACCAATAATAGGTCACCACGCTGCCATCGCCGAGGTGCGCCTTGAACGGCCCGGCGACCGGACCCGGTTTCCTGAAAGAGCTATCTGGAGCTTCGGGAGTGTCGTAGGGTTCTGACGGATCCTCCTTTGGCCGATCGAAACGCATTTCGGCCAATCCAGACGTGACCGGCACCTCGCTGGGCTTAGCCGTGACCCACCGGTTTTTCTTTCCGTCGTTCTGGAGGTGGAAGTATTCGGGGAGCACCACGCGGGCGCCGGTCGGCGAGTTGACCTTCTTAACGAGTTGCTCGTTCCACTTGTAACCGTAGGTCGTGGGGTCTGGCGCAATTGGCGTGGCGAATGAACTCCAGGCCATCGCAACCTTCTTACCCCTCGGCGAATTCTCCGCATAGATCTCCCATGTCGAGCCGCCGTTGGCGCGGAAAGTCTGCACATAGGCACCGGCGGGATTGATCGTGCCGCTAACCGCCGAGCCGCCCTCGAACCAGGCCTTCACGTCGTCCCAGAGGGCTTTCTTGTTATAGGACGTCAGGCGGTGCAGGACGACGGTCCTACCATCCGGCCCCACGGGGAAGGAAGTCGGCGCAACGCGGGCGTAGGTCTCGCCCTTCTCGTCAACGGACAGCGCGGCCGGCACATATTGGGTCTCCATCTGAAAGGGCTTGTTCGGGGCCGAGGGACGCGAGTCGAGCAGCAGGCCGGCATATTTTGGATTCACCTCGGCGGAGTGCGACCAGAAGTAGGGCGTGAAGAAACACACCGGGCCTTTGAAGTTCTTGGTACTGAGGAACAGGGTCCAGCAGTTGTCGCCGGTCGGGACATTCTTTCCGCCGGTGGTCGGCTTGGCCGCCGTCAGCGGCAGTGGCAGATAGCCATAGCCGAACAGATCACCGCAGGTGCCCTGCTTGACGTTCAGGCCATCGATCGGGAAGAGCAGCCAGGGGCTTAGCTGGGCCACACCATACAGACCTTGGGGCCTGTCCCACGTCCCGCGACCATGCGCGGGCCCGTTGGCGATCTCATTGAAATTCACGGCCACGCCGCCCATGATGAACTTCGGCGTCTCTGTCGGGAAGCGGGTATCGCGCCACCAGCCCAGTCCGCCTTCGACGTCGGAGTAAAGATTAGCCGGCGGCTTGCCTTCATACTGCGCATGCATCCACGTGCCGAAGAGGCCGGTCTGGAAGCGATGCCCCGGATACTGCTGCAACAGCGGCCAAGCTGCGGCGTAGAGCGAAAACCCCGCGTTGTAGGCATCGGGGACCTTGTCCGAGGAGACCAGTAGGTAGCCTGCCATCTCGGCTTTCTGGACCTCAGCGGAGGAGGCCGCGGTCGGCAGAGCGATCCTCAGGGCGGCGAGGAGCGTAAGGGCAAAGGCAGCGGACATTTGGAATGTTGCAATTCTCATTAGGGCGTTCTTTCGCTCGTAGGTGGGTAACTGTACCGCGATTGGCAACCGGCCGGCTCGTCAGCCCTCGATTATAGTCGCGTCGAACGCCTTGTCAAAAACGGTTGGCTTCGATCTGCTCCGAAAGCCAGCATGACCCTTGGCTTGTTCGAGGATAAGGTTCTTGACCTCGGGAATGGTCCCCTTGCCGAAGATGACTTTGGTCGGGTTGTAGAAGGTGAAGTTGAGCATGTTGGGTTCGTCGATCTGGTTCTCGGACGGATCTGCCTACATCATTGCAGTTTGTCTCGCGTCGTCAAGCAGTCTGTCGAGTGTCGAGGATAGCAGATGAGGTCGATCAATCCAAAGAAAAAATGATCTTCTCGATGGCCGAAGGCCATCAGAATCTATCTAAGTGATAGATAGACTAGCTCAGACCCCAAAACCGATAAAAGGGCTTCCCTTGCCGTCGATGGTCCCGATCGTGGTGCTGATTTCAACCCGATAGTTGAGGCCGGTTCCTGGATGCCCTCCAGGCCCTCCCACGTCGATGCTGCCGGCCGCGACGGCCTTCAGGGCTGTTTCGGCACCTGGCAGGCCAGGGCCCCATTTCGCGTGCCCGGGGACGTCGGACTAAAGTCATCGATGATTATGATTTTGCTCATGTGAACAAAATTACGGTGCTGGCGGCATGCGGCTGTTGCAACGCCCCGGCCATTCTGCTATTGTGAAGGCGTCGCGCGACAACAGCGACGTCTCGCTAACTCTTGACTTCTAACTTCTTCTGACCTTCCGGCGCTCGTCGCCACTTTGGTCGTCTACCTTCCGATTCCCGCGGTCGTAAGCATCGCTTGGTGCTCTGCGGGTTCGGGTCTATTGGTCATTGCTGCGTCCGGCGGAACCTCGCCGAGACGCAGCCAGTTCGTGAGGACGAATCATGACGAGAGCTTGGAGTTTACAGGATGTGTCGCGATTGCTGAACGTGAGGGCGAGCCGCATTCACTACGCGCTCATTACAAGGGCCGTTGAAGAACCGCGGCTACGAATAGGCAACCGCCGTGTCTTTGAGGCGGCGGATGTCGAGCGGCTGGCAGCACATTTTCATGTTTCGATCGACGAGCGATCGCCCGAGATCGCGGCGAACAAGCACGCCGGTGAGACGCTATAAGGCGTTATGAACGAAGTTCAAAAAACAAAAAGGCCCGCACGGAGAGAAGATCCGTGCGGGCCGAAACACAGAAAGGTGTATCACTATGCCCAGTCTAGCCGACGATCCCCAGGCTGTCAAGACGATGGACAGCGCTACGCTGATGAAACACAGGCGGCCCGAGTCCAAGTGGTTCAAGACCAAAGCCGCCAAGCTGCTATCTAAGAAAGGCGGTCACGGTCTCATCGGGCTCAAGATCCCGCACTGGGTCGGCCATCTTGGCCTGACTCCACTCGAAGTCCGGGTGCTGAGCCTGATCATTCATTGGTTCGAGGGAGAAGATCCGATAGCGCAAGTCGTCAGAATCTGCAGCGCCTCGAAGAAAGAAGAGCGGTTCATGATGACCAGCTACTCGGCCATCGCTGACGAAGTTTATTGTGAGCGCCGGTCGGTAAGGAGGATCCTTACGAAGCTGGTTGCCGGTGGGTTCATCCACTGGCAATCGGTGCCATCCAAGAAGGGCGGCGCTAACTGGCTGGCCATTCGACCTTCCTTGGAACTCACGAACAAGGTCATGGAGCACACCGGTGGCCGAAACACCTGGGTTCGGCTCTGGCTCCAGATGGCGCTCGGGAAGCAGCCGCATGCGCAAAGCTGGTTGCTGAGTCAGTTAATCTACTTCACAAGCCGGCCGGGAGGGGTCTATCGAGAGAAGCGGAGATGGATCGTCCAGGGCCCCAGGATGCTCAGTAAGTCGCTCGGGATGTCGCGGATGACGGTGGTCGATGCGCTGAAGAAGCTCAAGGACAAGGGCCTGCTTGGATACAAAGTCTGGCCGTATAAAGGTCAGAAAACGCTGCATATTCGCTTGCGCCCGAACGCTATAGCCGAGCTGCTCGAAGGATCGAGAAAGGCGTATGAAAAGGCTTTATCGAGAATTTGCGGCATACCCCCATCTTTGGTTGACTAGGGGTGGGCGCCACCGTCCACGGGTGGGCGCCACCGTCCACCTGTTGGCACATCACCGTCCACCTGTTGGAGCGCCACCGTCCACTACATAGAGAGCATAAAGAACATAGACTTACCCTCCATACACGCTTACGCGTGTATGTCGACACAGAATAATTAGAAGCAGCTTCGCTGCTTCTCTTTATTCAGGATACGAAGTCGACAGCAAATGCAATCACCTCGAACCGAAGCAGCCATCCTGCTCGAACCCTTCAAGACTTTCTCTCGACCGGGAGAGCTGACTGGGCCGTCACCTTCGAACGTACCGATCGGCTTGGGGCTGGCGGCCGGCCCGGCCGTCTCGACTAAGGCGGTCCCGACAACGACCGATCCCGGCTCGCCAACGGCTCCGGTTGGGGCGCCGGCCCGAACCAGCTCTTGTCCCGCTGCTCCTGCCGGCACATGACAGCCGGAAGCTCTGCCATTCTCGCTGTGCTCGCCGCTGTGGGCAGCCAGTCATTGCTGGAACAGCCGCGGGGCAAAGTCGTACAGGCACTTGCGCCAGGTCTCCCACTCGTGCGATGTGCCGGGTGCCTCGAACCAGACTGCCTTGATCCCGGCCTTGTTCAGCGCCTCGACCGCCGTCTTGCCCGAGCCCATGCGGCCCAACTCGGCCGTGCCGGCGCCCATCCAGACCAAGAATGGTTTGGGCTCGTCGATCTTGGCGGCAGCTCTCCCCATTCCACCGCCGCTGAACGCCCCGATGTAGGCGAACTTATCGAGGTTGCCAAACCCAATTTGCATCGCCTGGCCGGCGCCCATCGAGAGCCCGGCGATGGCCCGGTGCGTCCGGTCCGGGATCGTCCGGTAGCTGGCGTCGATCATCGGCACCAGCTCGTTGACGACAAGCTCTGCGAAGGCTGCATTCCCCCGCGAGGGTCCTGGGGGCTCTGAGAGGGTGGGCGCCGGGCAGGCCCAAGTCACTGGCACCGGCGGCTGCTTTTTTGCTCAGCGGAGCAAAATGTTCGGCGGGCAGATCGCCGCGATCCGGTCCTTTCCAACCATCGACCATCGTCGGTTGCAGGCACCGGATGCAAGGGCTAACTACGGTGTAGCCCAAGCACAACGCCAAGAGTGCGATCGCAAATACCGCATAAGTCACCACCAGACGGTCTCTAATTGCCCCTCCTCATCAGAATCTCCACTCGGCTTCCTCGTCTTCGCGCCGCGCCCGGCCGCGGTAACTCGCTGCGATGCCTCGTAGCACGGATGCTGTGCGGGGCGACTCGATCTCAATCCTTGCGGCGAGGGAATCGTACTTCTCGGTCTCCTGACGTTCTAGCGAGCCGCCTTCGTACGGGGACCGCCAAGTTGCCCCGCGAGAATTCAAGATACCAATGTGCATGCCTTCTTCGATGTCTTCGCTGGCAATTCTTTCTAGGACCTTCCGTACAGCGAAACATGGCCAAGTTCCGTCGCCGTCCTTTGGACTATTGGCCAACATCTGACCGATTGTATAGTCGCATATTTCGCCTCGTCCGCACTCGTCAGCGAGTTTCCGTGCACTCGTCACCCAGCTCTCCAGGAAATCCGAATCGATGGTCCCGTCTAGCTGCTGGCCGGGAATCGTTTTCCATGAATGGAGGAGCCGGTGCGCCTGAGCAACAGCAGCACTGGTTGCCTTGCTTATTTCCTTCGCCTCGCATTCTGGCTTGCGGGAACAATACGCGATTTTCAGGACATCCAGCAGCGCCTCGGGCTTCCGGCTCAGCCACCGATGAATCACGCGTGGCGGAGTGTCGCCGTGGTCGAGTAGGGTTAGGTAGCGCCACTCAAGGCTTGCGACTCGCCCTTCGTCGACATCATCGCGCTCCTGAACGTGCTGGAAGATGCGGCGAATGTCGTACTGAAAATGCGTCAAGTTGTCGTGGAGCTGCACTTCATCGAGTTGCAATGCCTGCTCAAGCGGTCGCAGCAACGATTCGACCGACAAGGACCTCTTATTGTGCAGCGCCCTCCCGACAATGCGTATGGCATCGAGCGAGCGTTCGTGCTCTATAAGTCGTTCGACGACGTACTCGACGTCGCCGCTTTCGAGACGCGGATTGAACGCCCTCGCGGTGCGCCAGTACGCGTCGCGAACTTCGAGGCCAAGTCCCTCAACCCGCCTCAGAACGTCCGGGCTGAAAAAGAAGGTTGCAAACAATTGTGCGACCGCGTCACAAGTCCACGCTTGAATCGGTAGGTTGTCAACCCAGCCCCAGCCCTCGGTATCAAAACGACGGCCGATGAACCCAGCAGCCCAGCTCCGAAGTTTTTCATCACCCTCCACAAGCCCTGCTGGCAATATCACCGTGAGGAACTGATCCGAAGTAATTTGCGCGAGGGCGTACCCTACGGTGAATGGCGACTTGGCCCGACGCGCAAGCTCGCTGATGCCTTGTATTCCGCTTGTACTGAGGATCTCATTTATCGCCTCACGTTGCTTCCTGGATAGCTCCTCCGCCGCCTCTTGCGGGGAGAGGCGATCCGACTCCATATAACTGCCTGGCCAATCCTCGAACAGCCAGTCGTAGCGTAGGACCGCATCGTTTGGCTCCACGCGAATCTGTAGGTTTTCGAGTGAATCGACGACGTCGATGGGCAATGACCATCGCGCGTCCCTGTATGCGCGATGTCGCTGTACCTTTTGCCGAAGCGCGTCTGACAAACGCTTTCGTGATGCCGCATCTATCCCTTCATTGGTTAGAATGCCAAGACGATTGATAATTCTCTGATGGAGTATCCTCGGCAATCGTTCGATGTGCTCAATCAACTGGCACCAGCGATCAACATTCACGCCCGCCTGCTCGATCAGGCGTTCGGACGTGCCGCAAACCTGTTCCCAAATCTCCGCATTGGTGGCTCCCGGTGACCAAGTCGTCGGCCACTCGCGCCAATTCGGCCGTTGGATAGGGAACGCTGCTCCACCAGTCATTTCGGGCAGCAGTGACAGTAGGAGCGGCCAAGCCGCATCCGCACGGTGCTCAATGAGTCGGTCAATAACCTGAAGTCGCTGAGCAACAGTAGCGGTTGTTTGCGGGTACCATGGCAAGAATATCTGCGATAGAGTCGTCTTTGGCCTGTTGCCCCATCTTCCACCAGGGTCTCGCGAGTCCAAGTCAAGTAAGACCCGACACACGCGAGCCAGATACTGTGGCGACCACGCGATCGTTTCGAGCGCCCAGAGAAGCCCCGCATGATAACAGCCGCCCGTAAGCCCGTCACCCTCGTAGCCGAGTAGCTTAACAAGTTCAGACTGGTTCCGCGCAATGTCAAGTTCGACAGCTTGGAGAAAAGAACCCGGGCTTGCCTCTGCCAGCAAAGGCAACACCCCTCCCAACGACGCCCATCGCTTCCAGTTCGCGATTGCCGGCAAGACCTTGCGAACGATCGAGTCGATTTTCGCTGAGACATTCCAAGTGGTAGGAAGTCCGATTGTCTCGGACAACGAAGCGAGCAAGGCCAGGGTTTCAGCCGTGTTCTCTTTCAGCGGGCCGGAGAATCGCGGTGTCTTACCGCGCAAGTCCGCATACCAGCGTTCCGCGTCAGGTAAATCGAACTTGGGGTCATCCTCACCAAGGACTTCGGCGGCGACTTGGAGGAACACGTTGAATTGCGACTCGGTCGTGAATCGTCCGATAAGCATCCACGCGTCATCCTTGGAAAGCAAGCCCCAGCGATTCGCCGCATACATTAGGAGTGGCTCCGGGCAGTTTGCTAAGGCAGTTGCCTGCTGTTCCGTTGCTTCATACGGCTGCCCCGCGAATCGCTCAACCACCGTCCGATCAGCTTCGCACTTTGAATGCCATGCGCCGATCCAGAGAAACGGCGTCGCCGCGTACGCTCGTTCGGAGACGCTCCACGAGGGGCAGTTCAGGTCGGGGCTCTGCGTCAACTGCCGTTTCAGAATTGTCGAACTACCTCCCGCCGCGCGCGCAGCCTTCGCAGCTTCAACTTCGCCGAATCCAGCGCCCCGTAGCGCCTTTGTCAATTCAAACTCACGGGTTCGTGGGAGTCGCATCGGGTTGATCTTCGGGCTTGAGAAATGCGTGGCAGTGACGAGAACGTGGTGCCCGTTTCGAACTGCCAAAGTGATCATCTCCGCTTCGAGCGTCAACTGCGGCTTTGCGACTAGCACGAGCGGCGTCTTGCTGGCACGTAACGTATCCCAAGCCTCGCGACTCTCAACCAGCACCGAACGGCTGTGGAATCGATTGCGATCGGCCTCCTCAATGGACTCAAGACACGCGCAGAAGAAATCGACCACTTCGGTTGGTGAGCGTGATTCGAGTGCAAGTGTCCGTGCCGGTCCCGCCAACCACTCTATTACGTTCTTCCGTTCCTCTTCTCTTGAAGCCAGAAAAACTCCGGGTGTAAGGTTCGGTTCCGTTCGGGTTACGACGCTCTGCCAATACTGGTCGACATCCTCGACACCAGGTGGACGAATGCCGAGCAAAGTGGCGAGCCAGATCGACACGGCTGGGGCAGTTTCAAGCCACTGCTCCAGGTCATCGCAGTCGTATGCTCTGACATCCTTCCAGGGACCGGACTTCTTCTTGGCCTCACACCAACGCAGCTTGTTCACGCGCCGATCCGGCCATTTCCGAGGCGTGACGAAGAGGAAGGAAGCCCTTGACGGATCGATCCCCAAAGGGTCTTTGGCCCGCTTTAAGTAATCTTCATTGGCCTTTGGAAGCACGCCGACGTCCGTTCCAATTTCCCACCCGCTGACGCCGGTTGGAACGAAAGAATTGCCTATCTCGGTCTTCACGAGCCCATCCCAGCCAGGCCGCTGGACGCCCTCCATTGCCGGGAAGGAAACGAATTCCGGACTGGACAGCGTGGCATGTACAAGACGCCGGATTAGCTCCGGCAATCGCGAGCGAGCGTCGATCATATCGGCCCACTGCACAAGATTCAGCGCGCGGACGCCGACGAATCTGCCGCTCGGGGCGATGAGCACGAGCTCCGTTTTTTCCAATCGATCCAGCACGGCGGGCAAACGCCTCGCCTTGGAATCGTCGATCAGGATCTTATTTGGGATACGGCCGGACGCGACAGTCGCAAGCGTAGAGAACCGCTGCCAATCGTCTGAATCCTGGCCAATCTGAAGCGACTTTCCAAGCAGCCTTAAACCGTCATCGGTCTTTGGGGGAGGCGAAAGCCCGCGCTCCATCCGACTCATTTTGCCAAAGTCCAGACTGTTTTCCCTGCAGAACTGTCGGAGCGACTTGCCCAAAGCAGTGCGACGCTTCCGGACAAAACTCCCAAAACCATCGGTTTCCATCTTTCCAACTCCTGGTGTGTTGTGAGTTCAGACAACGCCGTTGTAATTATTCACAACACACGATTGTCGCCAACCCCTCTTATGGTGAGGTGCTCAAAAAACTCTGGCTGAATTGGCGAAGCAAGGCACAAGGTTACCACTTCGGGAGCCAAGGCATGTCCAACTGCACCGATATTACACGACCGTTGCCGCAGGAACGCCTCTGCGATATTGCAACCATCGTGGCAACCGGCATTCTGGGCATGAGCCGGAGCGAGCCAGTCTCCCGGAGGCCCTGGTATCGATTCTGGTGCGGCGTAGGATCCCCACGAAGATTGAAGTGAAATAACTCGCACGCAGGGGTATCCTGATGGGCCGGGCGGCGGTAAGAATCGCGATTGGACATCGACGAGTCATGTCTTTATTCCGTGCCAGGGCTCCGGTATGACGATTAGCATGGCCAGCTTGGGCTCCGCCGTCACGGCCCGCTGCCCTGGCCTACCTGCACTCTCGGCAGCGAGTGGCGATACGCCCGAAATGCGGGCTGCCTGTCCGGCCCTGATTTGCGAGAGGCTCTCGCAACCCCGTGCGATCTGTGCCTATAATACCGGGGACGCGAGCGTCGTCAGCTTGCTTCCGAACACAATTCACCTAGAAGGTGGTGAAAGCCATGCAAACTTCCGCAACGGACGCTCCCCTCTCTGTTTCTACTGACGGGACGGCAGGTCCATACGTGGTCGTTACCGCTGCGCAATTCAGACCTGTCACTGAGGCGCTGCGAGCTGAGGGGATCTCCTTCCGCGTTGATGAGGATGCGGTCCTCCTGAACAGGATGCCGGCACTCGCTGTTATCAATCTCGGCAGTGGTGTAGATGTGGGGCAAGTCCAGCGGGTGCTGGATCGCGTCGCTGCTGATCTTCAAACGACGGGAAAGCACCGGCACCGCTCGCCAACTCGGCAGGAACTGGTTGTGCGGGGCGACGTAGCGGCGATCCAGGAATTGAGGCGACGTCTCGAAGTGGCGTCGGTGAAAGAATGGACCCGGCGAACCGACATTGAGGCGCGCTCACGCAAAACGGTGCCTCAACGGACGAGTGTCTACTGCTTTTCAAAGCAAGTACCTGCCATAGGTCGCCAAGCCGCCGTCTTACTACGGGGTCGCGGTCCCGGTGATGGGGAGGAGTTGTACGTAAGCAGCGTTGTTCCGCTGGCGGGACGCGAGCCGTTGAGCCTGGAACAACACGACGAGGTAGTCAGCGACTTCCGTAACACCCTACTCAAACCCTTAGTGCGCGATCTCAGCATACGTATTCTATACTACGACGTGAATACAAAACTATCTCTGGAGGAGATACTGTCTCCGGAGGCGCTCGCACGGCTGCGGGCGTTCTCCATGGTCGCGAATAAGGGCAACCTTCACTCCCTAGATATGCGAAGATGGGCTGAGTTCATCGGACAAACGCATCTTGATGACACAGTAATCGGTCGCGAGTTGCTTGCCGCATGGTTGGATGACGAAGACTTCTCGCAGGATCAGCACAACAGGTTGATCGACGAATTTGAATCGGGGCGACAACTTCTCAATGTGTACGATGAAGAGAGACGTGAGAAATGCCCCGAATAGCCGAAGTAGCGGGTTGGTTGACCGCAGCTCCGAAACCGGTCATCTGTTTAGACACCTGCGATATTCTTGAAATCGTCGAGTGTCTAGACTGGGAAGGACAGGGCAGAGCGACGAGAGGTGTCACGTGTATCGAGCCCGCTCAAAGGCTGCTCGACACATTGGCCGTCAATCCCGATCGCGCTCAGATTATCATTACGGACTTAGTTGCGGTGGAATGGAACCAGAACATAGCAGGTATCCGTGCAAAAGCCGCAGCTTTCCTCACAAAGGTTGACGAGATTTTTGGACAACCATATCAAGCTGCGGGGTTCGCTGGCACCGTGTTACCAGCCCGCGTTCCTGTGTCAGGAAGCTCCCTTGTCGCTGACCTAGAAGCCTTATCGCTCGCATTGTTAAACCAAGCTACCAGGCTGAATCACTATACGGCCCAGATCAACCTTGCTCTACAGCGAGTAATGAACAAGCGCCGCCCTTCCCATGACGGCCATATTAAGGACTCGATCAACTTTGAGCATTATCTTGAGCTAGCTCGCCGCCTTCGTGCTGGAGGTTTCGCGGAGGAGATCGTCTTCGTGAGCAAAAATAAGAAGGATTACTGGGACGGGAACCTCTCCCACATTCATCCTGATCTGCTTCCAGAAATCACCGACGCCGCTGTCGGGATCGAGTTTTTTGGATCTTTAGATGCGGCGTTGGGGTTCTTGCACATTTGACGCGATTCAGGCTTCGCTGTGGATTTTGCAAATGCAAGCCCCACCGTCAGCCCTGCGGCCGTATCCGTGCCTCGCACCGTTCCGACTTGCCATCGCCGAGAAGCCGTCCGGAAGTCGGGTAAATCGTCGCAGCGCCCTGCCGGGGTGGCTTCGCAAGTTCGAGGCGCATCAGGGCGGAGTGCAAAGAGAGCGATTGAATCGGTACCCCACATTTTGTTCAGCTGAGCAAAAATCATTCGTGCCCACGTCACCCAACTCGGGCCTTCCAGACCGCCCGGGATCGCCGCTGCCGCATCGAGATTCCGGAACTCGGTTTGCGACCATGCCGCCAGCTCGCCTTGATGGGCCGCCAGCGCGCCTTAATGCATTGCGTAGGTGATCGCATTACGGGACTTTTCCACATAGCATGGACTTTACGAGAGCCGGATTCCGTCTTTGTGAAACCGCTTTGAATCCAGGGAACGAGCGGTAACGAACAATAAGATGTTCGGAGGCGGATTAACTACCGAGACCCAGTGGTCCGGCGCCGACGAGTACATTTTTAGGAGATTTGACATGAAGGCGTTTTTCTATACCGCTGTTGTGGGATTGGCGATGCTCTTGGCTACGAGTTCGGCAAGGGCCGGGGACACCTGCCCAATGGCTGCCGCGGCCAGCCAAGGAACCCGGGCGAAGGACATCGTAGACACGGCGATTTCCGCTGGGAGCTTCAAGACGTTGGCTGCGGCTTTGCAGGCAGCAGGACTTGTGGACACGCTCAAGGGCGCAGGGCCTTTTACCGTGTTCGCCCCGACTGACGCGGCGTTTGCCAAATTGCCCGCCGGCACCCTTGAAGAGTTGTTGAAACCCGAGAACAAGGCCAAGCTGACTGCAATCCTGACATACCATGTCGTTTCCGGCAAGGTATTGGCAAAGGACGTAGTGAAACTGTCGGAAGCAAAGACCGTTCAGGGATCTTCGGTGAAGATCACGGCAGCCGAAGGCGGCGTGAAGGTGGACAACGCCAACGTGGTGAAGACGGACATCGTGTGCGGCAACGGCTTGATCCACGTCATCGATGCGGTGCTCCTGCCCAAATGAACCGGCTGAGTGTCTGTTGGGGGCCTTCCACGGCCCCCTCTTTCTTATCCACCTGAATCCAATCTGTTCCGGTACGCGAATAGTTTGATGAAGTATGAAAGCTTGGCTTACAAACCGTTTCAGTTTCTGGGCCTGTCCAGAAACGATCACACAAGACCCGACTTATGAACAAAACCATGTATCTCACTTCGCACTCTTGCCACCAAGTCCCTCTCGACCTTCCTTGGACTGGGCATGCTAACCGTTCGAGCTACTACGGAGAATCGGGCGTCGGCGGATGAGTTTCAGCCGATCAAGGAGGCTTAGATGCCCAAAGGCTTTCCCAGGACGTAGTGGTTACCTGATCGAGGCGATGGGAGGCTTGATGACAGACAGGACGCTCACGAGAGACGCGGAGGAAATCGTGGGGATTTCGTCACTTCGCATCAGAGTGCTGCACGATCGGCCGCCGAAGCTGGATGGCGGCTACGTCGTCTACTGGATGACAGCGGTACGTCGGACAGCGTGGAACTTTGCGATCCAGCGTGCGATCGGCTGGGCCAGGGAATTGAAACGGCCACTTGTGATTATTGAAGTTCTCACCTGTGGTGGCCGCTGGGATTCGGACCGGCACCACCGATTCGTCTTGCAGGGCATGCGCGACAATGCACGGCGGTTGGCAGGTGCGCCAGCTTTTTACTATCCCTATGTCGAGACGCACCCGGGCGAGTGCAGGGAGTTTCTTGAGGCAGTCTGCGGTCAGGCATGCGTGGTCATTACAGACGACTACCCGATCGCACTGCCCGCGGTGAAAGCGGCGGAAGGCCAGGTGTCTATCCGCGTCGAGAGGATCGACGGAAGCGGGCTGCTGCCCTTACGCGCGGCGGGTCAGGTGTTTCCAACGGCATACGCATTTCGGCGGTTCCTCCAACGCACTTTGCGAGAGCACTTGCTCGATGCGCCGAAGGCCGATCCTTTCCTGCGGGTAGCCTTGCCGCGACTGAAGTCTCTACCGACCTTGATTACACGAAGATGGCCAGCCGCATCATCTCGCCTGCTGTCCGGTAAGACAGCAGCTTTGATGGCATTACCGATCGACCATAGTGTGGCCGCCGCACCGATCGTTGGCGGTCCCGCAGCCGCTCGCGCCCGCTGGAGGGCTTTCCTGGCCAGGAAACTGCCTTTCTACAGTGAAGATCGTGACCAACCTGATTCCGAAGCAACCAGCGGATTAGCGCCGTATCTGCATTGTGGCCACATCTCGGTACACGAGATCTTCTACGATCTGGTGCGACAGCTTGGCTGGTCGCCAGGATGGTTGGCTGAAAAAGCTACGGGCTCGCGCGAAGGATGGTGGGGGATGAGTGAGTCGGCGGAGGCGTTCCTGGATCAACTGATCATCTGGCGCGAGGTAGGTTTCAACTGCTGTGCGTGCCGGTCGGATTATGATGAATACCAGTCGTTACCCTCATGGGCCAGGGCAACGCTGACGAAACACGCAACCGACAAGCGTGCCTACATCTACACGTTAGATGAGTTCGCATCGGCAGGAACTCACGATCGACTATGGAACGCGGCTCAGAGACAACTGATCACCGAAGGGCAGATCCACAACTACTTGCGGATGCTTTGGGGCAAGAAGATCCTGGAGTGGTCAGCCAGCCCACAGGAAGCCCTCGCCATCATGATCGAACTGAATAACCGCTATGCGCTGGATGGGCAGGACCCGAACTCGTATTCCGGCATATTCTGGATTCTTGGCCGCTACGACCGCCCGTGGGGGCCAGAGCGGCCCATCTTCGGCACCATCCGCTACATGAGTTCCGAGAACACGGCGCGCAAGGTCCGGATTAGGGACTATGTCCAACGCTACTCCACTGAGACCACCAGGTAGCCCATGACATTCGTGGAAAGTGACGACCGACGAACCGAGGGAACCATCAGTTAAGCATGGCATACGAACAGTCCGTCATCCTGCTGACCGGCGGCACCGGCTACGTCGGTGGCCGTCTGCTGCCGTTGCTTGAAAGACGCGGCCTTCGCCTGCGCTGCGTGTGCCGGCAGCCGGAACGATTGTGCTCCCGCGTGGCCACAACGACCGAGGTGGTCCAGGGCGATGTACTGGACCCCGATTCGCTCCGCATGGCCTTGTCCGGCGTTCATACGGCTTACTACCTCATGCACTCCCTGGGGTCGAAGCAGGACTTTGAGCAGGAAGATCGGCAGGCGGCGGCCAACTTCGCGAAGGTCGCAAGACAGGCAAGTGTCCAGCGGATTATCTACCTGGGCGGTCTGGGTAATCCTGAACCGGGACTCTCACCGCACCTTCGCAGCCGCCAGGAGACGGGAGAGGTCCTGCGGTCCTCCGGCGTACCGGTGATCGAGCTGCGGGCATCGATCATCATCGGCTCCGGCAGCCTGTCCTTCGAACTAATCCGGGCACTGACGGAACGGCTTCCCGTGATGATCTGCCCCCGCTGGGTCGCCACACCCACACAGCCGATTGCCATCGAGGACGTTCTACAGTATCTGCTGGCCGCGCTCGACCTGCCCGAGGAAAAGAGCCGCATCTTCGAGATCGGCGGGCCGGACATGGTTTCCTACGGCGACATCATGCGAGAATACGCCCGATTGCGCGGGCTACGACGAATGATGATTTCCGTGCCGCTGCTGACGCCCTACCTTTCGAGCCTGTGGCTGGGCCTGGTGACGCCGGTCTACGCCCGCGTGGGCCGAAAGCTGGTCGAGGGCCTGCGGAACCCGACTGTGGCGCGGGACATGTCGGCACAGGACGCCTTCCCGATCCGCCCGCGTTCGCTTGCCGAGGCGATCCGCCGGGCGGCGGTGAACGAGGACCGCGACTTTGCCGAGACTCGCTGGTCCGACGCGCTTTCCTCCGCCGGCCCGCCGCGCGGCTGGGGTGGTGTGCGGTTCGGCACGCGGATCATCGATTCGCGGACGGCCGAGGTCGGGGTCCCGCCGGAGGCGGCCTTCGCGTCCATCCAGCGGATCGGCGGCGAGACGGGCTGGTACTACGGCAACTGGCTCTGGAAGCTACGTGGCTGGTTCGATCTGCTGGTCGGCGGCGTCGGTCTGCGCCGGGGACGCCGGGACCCAGTGAACTTGCAGGTCGGCGATGCCGTGGATTTCTGGCGTGCCGAGGCCATCGAACCGGGTCGCCGGCTGCGATTGGCTGCTGAGATGCGCCTGCCGGGCAGGGCTTGGTTGGAGTTTGAGGTGACCCCCACAGCCAACGGTTCGCTCATTTGTCAAACGGCTATCTTCGACCCGATTGGTCTCGGCGGGCTGGCGTACTGGTACACGCTCTACCCGATGCACCGAGTTGTCTTCGCCGGGATGCTCAAAGGACTCATTCATGCGGCCAGGAGCATGCCAACACGATAATCGGGCGCGTACCGCTCATCCCTTCCTGGCTGCACGTTAGGAAAGCGGTGATCTTGCCCGAGTGACTGGCATGATCCCGACAGGGGGCTTATGCTGCCCCTCCCTTCTATCTTTCACCGCACGCCAGAATATCAAGCAAGACAGGTCTGCCGGTTTTCCAGGTGGTTGTTTCTCTTTTACGTGAATCCAGTCAGATCTGCCCTGCGAATAGTTTCAGGGAGCAGAAAAGCCCGGTTCCAAACTGTTTAATGGAGAGTGAACTCATGTGTTTCTCATTTCGTGCCTTTGCCACCATGTCCCTCTCGGCGCTCGCAGGACTTGGCGTACTGACCGTTCGAACTGCCATGAGCCATCGGGCATCGGCGGAAGAGTTTCAACCGATCAAGGAGGCCGAGATGCCCAAAGGGTTTCCGGCCTACACGCCGGTTGGCCAGATCGAAATCAAGCATTATCCGGCCTACCGCAAGGCTTCGGCTTCGGGACCGGCCGAGTTCTGGACCCTTTTCCAGCACATAAAGCAGAACAACGTGACCATGACAGCCCCGGTCGAGATGGATTACGGCGACCCTCGTGACGCACGAAACAAGGAACGCTCCATGTCGTTCCTGTACGAGAGGCCCGACCAGGGCTCTCGTGGCAAACAGGGCAGTGTCGAGGTCAGCGACGTCCCGGCAATAACGGTCGTCAGCATCGGTTGCCGCGGATCGAGGACGACGTCCGCGATCGCCGAGGCCCGCGACAAGTTGATGACCTGGCTGGACCAGAAGAAGGCCGATTACATATCGGCCGGTCCCATGCGGATCATGGGCTACAACAGCCCGTTCGTGCCGCGAGACAAGAATTTCTTCGAAGTTCAGATACCCGTGAAGGGGGCGAAGGCCGACTGAAATCAGAGATGGGCAACGAGAATCGGAAAGTGGTTGAAACCCCCGGTCGTCGCCCAACGAATAATGTCTGGAAGGATTTGGTTGGTGAAAGGATTCGTTCTCAAGATCACTCGTTCTCTTGAAAGGAGAATTTACCATGAAAACTGCTTACTGGCTTGCTCTCGTTTTGGTAATCATTGGCGCCGTGAACTGGGGATTGGTTGGCCTGTTCCAGTTCGACCTTGTGGCGGCTCTGTTCGGACCGGCATCAGGGCTCAGTCGACTGGTTTACTCATTGGTGGGATTGGCGGGGATCGCGTTGGCAGGCATCGCTACGACATCGCAAGCTAGCCATCGCCATGCATCCATGCCGGTCGCGGCGCACTGAACTGAAGAGGCGTTTCCCAGGCGTACCCGCGGGCTGAGTAAGTCGGCGGGCCGCTTGGAAACGAATCTTGTGAAGGATGGCCCCTCCTACCGTGTTCTCTCGGGCAGTCCTACGAGCGCGTTGCCTCGTGTCACTGCTTCCACGGCGTTGGAGGCATAATCGTCGGCTCCCGTGGACCTGGCTACCTCTGCGGCGACCATCATCGCGTAGCCGCCAACCAGGATCTTGATAGCGGCGCCCCGTTGGTTCTTCCGCATGACGGCAATGGTTTCCTCCAGTGACGTCAACTGCGTGACGAGCGAGACAGAAAGCACGACGAGATCCGCGACGTAGAACTCGATGGCCTGGGCAAGGTCGTCAGCCGGCACATTGGAACCGAGTTGGATCACCCGCCAACCGTCCATCTCGAAGAAATCGGCTACGACTTGGATGCCCAAGTCATGTTGATTGCCGGCAACTGCCGCGGCAACCAGCGTCTTGCCGTTGGATGGTCCACACGATTCTCGCGAGTGAAGCTGGGCCATGACCAGGCGGGTTGTTGTCGTGGCGAAATGCTCTTCCGCAACATTGATCTCGCCCAGAAGCCACATCCTGCCGAGTTCCTCCTGTGCCGGTTGGAGGACCTTCAAATACAGATCGGGCACGCTTTGTCCCTCGTCGGCTGCCTTGAGAATCAGGCCGATCGCCTTACGGCGGTCGCCTTCGAGGATCGCTAACAAGTACGTCGCGGCCAATCGCTCCGCGGGGGTCTCGGCCGTCAGCCGCGGGGTCAGCCCGGCCAGCGTGCCACCGAACTCGTTGAGGGCACGTTCGATGCAGGCAGTCGCGATAGACGCCAGTTCGGCCGGGATCTGCTCAACCAAGACGTGGCGCAGCGCCTCAAGCTTCGCCCGTAGCGTCTCAGGGGGAATGCCCTGGGCATCCAGCGCCGCTTGGGTCCAATGGACCTGCTCGACAAAGAACTCCGGCCGGCCAGTCGAAACGGCGACGGCTAGTTCCTCAAGCCGGGCAGTCAAGACGTTTTGCCAGCCGCCAAACTGTGCGACAACGGGGGCTTGAGTCGCTTCTGTGTCCAGTGGCATTTCACTTGCGGCATAACCGGCCAATGCCCGAGCGCCGCTCTTTAGAATCTTGGCGAGTACTTGTTCTGGTTGTGTCATGGCTTCGTTTCCTCATGTGATAGGCCTGAGTAATGGCCGGAGGCCGCATTGGTGGGACCCGTTTCGAGCAACTTGCGGAGCCGCATCAGACCGCGGCGCGCGTGGGTTTTGACCGTTCCCAGCGGCAAACGGGTAGCCTCTGCGATCTCCTGCTGTGACATCCCCTGATCGAACGACAACTCCAACACTTGCCGCTGTTCCGGCCGGAGTTGTTCGAGTAGCCCGCGCGCACGTTGGGCCTCGTCACGTGTTTCCACGTGATCCGTCTCCGACACCGCTGAAGCAGCCGGTTCGGCGACCAACGGAGTTACTTTAGGCTGCCGCGCCCGCCGGCGATGCCGGTCGATGAGTCGCCGCCTCGCGACCGTGGTGACGAACGTGCTCTCAGCGGACATCGCCGCGTCGAACCGCCTCGCGTGCCGCCACAGCTCGACAAAAATCTCTTGCACGGCGTCCTCGGCATCGGCATAATTACCGGCAGACTGCCGAGCCATCGACCAGACCAGCCCCCGATACTTCTCCAGGCACCCCTCGATGGCCGACGGGTCGCCTGCCGCGATTCGTTCCAAGAAGGTTGGCTCCACGTTCATGTCTTACCCTCTTCAGGCCCAAATATGCCAACAGTCGTCAACCGCTTCTACCCTGCGGGCAGCAATGTCAGTCTACCGGCACCCCCTTAGAAGTCAATTCTTTCATGTCGCATTTCAAACGGGGCGAAGGGATCTGACTTATTCCTTCAACCTGCCTTGCTGACATCCGTCACTTCTTCAGCAGCATCTTCATCCCTTCGCCCAGCGCATCACCGATGAGGAAGTAGCTCTCTGCATTGCCGAACCAGTGATGTCCATGGCCGGTATTGGGCGAAAGCTCCGGCGGACGGGCGAAGCCGGTGGTCTTTACGAACAACGCATTCGCAATCCGCTTGGTGCCGGCCTCCTGCGCCTTCCTGAACTCGAACATTGGGCCATCCTTCACGGGTCCGCCATTGCCAAGTTCCCCGACGACAACCGGCAGGTCCGGCACATTCAACTCCTTGCGGACATCATGGACAAGGTTGACCAGATTCTGAGCGTACTCCGGGATAGCCGGCTGGGTACACATGTCGTTCCAGCCCTGTTGCCAGACAAAGCCGGCAATCTCGTATTTCTGCTCCCCGAGTTCTGCCAGCGCGGCACGAACCTCCTCAATCATCTTCGTGTAGTACGGTCCCACCTGGCCGCCGGAACTTGGCGGCCTGAAGTCAACATACAGGCTCTTGCCACCCCAAGCCGTCTTAATCAGCAACACCGGTTCATCCCAGTAGTCGCCCATGACATGGCCAAATTGCAGTTCAGGGCCGATGTGGCTGCTGCCTCCATATCCGGTGTAGCCCACCGTCAAACCTCCCTTACGCACCTTCCCGTTAACCTTGAACGAGATCTGGACATCGTCGCGGACCACCCATTCCCCTTTTTCGTTCTTGAGGTGCTTCATCTTCCCAGCACTCTTGGAATACTTCATGGACCAGACCAGATTGCCCTTTCCGCCGTTGTAGTTGTGCGGGTCGTCCATAGACACCACGCCCTGCCCCTCCATGTTCGATTGGCCCGCGAGAATGAAGACTTTCAGTGGGCCTTTTTTGGCATGGCCGGCCCACGCTGGCCCGGCAAGCAGCAACATGACCACCACGGACAACATCGTAGTGCAGGTAACGGTTCTCTTGTCGAATCTCATGGCGACCTCTCTTGGGTGTGGTTGGCGGCCCTTTTCTCGTCGTGAGCGGCCGCGGTGGCCTGTCAGGAACAATTTGCCATTATGCTACGCGGTCAATCCTCACGCTAGGTACGGGACGCAACTAGGCAGCACGAGAGAAGAAAGAGAAGCCCTGAACCGCAGCCCACATTTTGTTCAGCTGAGCAAAATCCTCCGTGCTCACCTCCGGCCAGATCGGTCACTTCCAGGCCGCCCTGCATCACCTTCCGGTGCCGAACTCGTCCTGGACGGCACCTTCCCCAGACCTTCCCCAGGCCGCCAGTGGGCCAGTCGACCGCCGGAGTACCTGGGATGCGACAGCATGTGTGAAGATTGGTCGTCTAGCGGATTATCGAGCACGCTATGGGTAGCCCGCATGGTCACTCGTGGGGGCTAGCGGGCATTTCCTTGCGCGCGGAGGAGTGCCCCGCCGCCGCAGGCAAACGCCAAGAGATGGGTTTGAGCAAACCTATGGTTTCTGGCGTACCGTCGGTAGTCGTCAAGAAGTCGCCATCCGTTTCGCTACGGACGCGCCGCAACGGGGAAATTCGATCGGTTGTTGTCGATAACCGCTGGCAACGACAATGCGAATTCCGCCCGGATGCACTACTTTGCTTCGGCAGCCTTCGACTTGAACAGATCACGCGCCTGGCTCGCCAGCCGTTCGTAGAGTGCACCGAAGGCGCGGGCATCCGATTCCCGATAGACATCGAGAGCTGGACCGTTGGTTTCGTGTAGATCCAGGATTGTCTCTCCGTTCCACACCACTTCGATGAAGCGCGAACCTAGATGGTAACTGGTACCCACGAACGCGACTCTTGGACCTTTTCCCTTGCTGGCTTGGACTTCGATCGCCTTGCCTTCGAGGAGATCCTTGCAGATGCCTTTCGAGTCAAAGGGGCGCGACTCGACCCGGCGGTAGGTGATCTTGTCCTCCTTATATTCGAGCACGACGCGGTGGACCTGATTGGAGGTGAACTCCCACTTCTCGTGCAGTTCTTCCGCGACACGATCTCTGGGAGCCTTCACATCGGAGGCCCCCAGGCAAGCGGTAATGCGGATGACCATGCCCTCGGGCAATGAGCCGGACGCTCGCCCCTTTTCCAGAAGGGTCCGGACATCCATCGCTCCGGTTTTCTTTTCGACCTTGGCAGGTTCTTGCTCCGCTGCCAGCGGGCCCGGAATGGCGAGCAAGGCAGCGAGAATCGTCGTTGCGAAGGATATGACCTTGAATTTCATAAAGCTCTGACTCGCAACTTGGTGACTTCTCAAATTGTTCCCAGAACCGGTATTCGACCGCCCCGAGTAAAACCAATTCAAGGGCACAAGGGCCGCGGTAATGAAGCGAAATCGCATGTCTCACATGTCCTTGGGAAATACTGACTTCCGATATTTTACCTTATTAGACTTCAAAATTAGACTCTTCTCACGACGGAGAAGTTCCCGAAAAGTAGTCCAGCTTGCCTGCGGCGGTCACCCCCACTCCGCGCCCAAAAGCCACAAGAGGGGCGTGCCGAACTGCCCAGTCGGAGCCTGGAGTTGAGCGGGTGCAGGCCGGGCTCCAGCAGGCCCTAAAATTGACTCTTGCGGGGGTGGACGCCAAGGAAGTCGAGGTTGCCTCCGCAGGGCTGGTTCGATGCCCTGGCCCAACCTACGACCTGGCCTGCCCTCCTCGTGACTATCCAGTCGAACCCGCAGACCACATTTTGCTCAGCCGAGCAAAATCCTCTCGTGCCCGCGTCACCCAACCCGGACCCTCCAGACCGCCTTGGATCGCCTCCGTGGCATCGAAAGGCCAGAACTCGGCCTGGAAGCCAGCCGAATCATTCCCTGGCCAGTCAGCGGGCTCTTGTTGCGTAGCGTGGCTCGTCGACGATCTGCCGTTTCGCTTCACTTGGCGGACAGCTTGATCGAATACTGCCTCCGGCGTAAACATCGATCTGTGCTGGAGGACCCTTGTCGGCATCGTTTGCATCCGTGGGGTTGAGCTCGGCAGGCAGCTTCCGCAGCCGATCCCAGTTGGCGGATTGCCAGACCATGAAGATCCAGTCCATGCGTGCGTCGGCCTTCTTCGTCGCCTCACGATTGGGATTGAGCCAGAAGCTGTTCCCGACTCCGTCATGCACGACGACTCGCTTACGTTTCACATCCAGTTTGGCGAACGCGACCAGGACTGCGTTGAATGCCTTTGCGTCGCCGCGACATTCGGCATGCGATTGTCCGCCACCGAACGGCGGGCCTTCCCAATAGGGCAGCTTTGGTATTGCTGACGGGGCGGTGGTCCAAGAAACGACGAGAGCCATCCTGTTTCTCTGTGTCGGCCGGGAATGTCCCGGCCACCTATGAAGGACGGCCTCGTCTACCCTTATTTTGCGACACAATCCAGAGAGTCAAGACGCAAGATACGGCACGGTTGTTTTGCAAACCGCCCCAAGTTTTCTGCCTCGCTTACGAATGATACGATGACTCGTGATGTCCTTTTCCCCATCCGCATGGCCAAACGCGAGGTGGAAGTCGATCATCTGAGAACGTGTCTTTCGACACAACAACTACTTCGCCTCGTTCGCACGTCGAACACTCAGGGGCTTCCACGCCGCCCGGCTGCCATCCATGGCGCATTGATACCTGAGCGATTCAATCACGTGGGCCTCACTCCCATCGGGGCGGATCACCCACACGGGCCGCTTGTCACCCGGTTTCTCGCCATAAATCTTCTTCATGCGTTCCGGTTTGCCCCAGTACCGCTCATCCGTCAAACGGAACGAAATCCACCGGCCGTCAGGCGACCATGCGGCCGGCGTGGCAACCTTCCCAAGATGCGTGAGTTGCCGGAGGTTTGATCCGTCCGCCGCGACAAGAAATAACTCCAATGCCTCGCCGGCCTTGAAGGAATAGACAATCTGTTTCCCATCCGGCGACCAGCTTGGGAAGATGGCGCCCCAGGAATTGGATTCCTTCACGAGTTGCCGCTTGTTGCCGCCGTCGGCATCCATGACGAACACCGTAACTCCGCCGAATACTTGTCCCGTGTAAACAATTCTCTTGCCGTCCGGAGAGAGGCAAGGGTCGTGACCCTCACCCAACATCCGCAAGTCGGTGCCGTCGTCGCGAATGTTGGCCATCTCCGGCCTCAATCCGTGCATCCCCAACACGATACGATCACACACCCAGCTTGGCATGTAGCAGATGGCCTTCGTGTGCGTGAGCTGCTTCACGTTGCCGCCATCGGCATTCATGACGAACAGGTTCGCGCCGCCAGCGCGATCGGAAATGAACGCGACCCGCTTGCCGTCCGGCGACCAGCAGGGATAGCGATCTTCCGATTTTGGACTTCGCGATAGGTTGGTCGCGTCGCCCGTATCAGGGTCGACGACGAAAACTTCTGTGTCACCGGTGCGCACGGACGTGACGAGGAACTTGTGTCCGGCCAGTTCGCCAGCGAGGGTCGGGGCGGATGCCGCCAAAAAGGCAGTGGCTAGAATGCTAACCGAAAACAGAATGCAATTTCCCTGGTGAGTTGTCATCATGCCCTTTCCTGGTTGCTTCTCTTGAAAAGCTGGAACCGATCTCAGCCTCACATGGTCAATCATTATACCAAGCTGCTCCGTCGTGTGATTTGCAACGGACTGACGAGGGTGCGCAATTGTGCGTTAACCATGTTCAGCTTATCACGCAGCCGCTGGGCGACCAGGTCGGCGTACTGTTTTCGCTTAGCAGTCTTGGCGATGGTCATTATTTGCCTTTCGCCGGTGCCATTGCCGAAGGACGATTCGGATCGGCCAAAGGCTTTTTGATTTCCGGAACCTTGACCGTGTAGCCAGTGTTGTTTTCCAGGCTGGCCTCGGCGCCGTTGACGATCACGCCGGGACGCTCGCCAACGTGGCGATTGTCCTTGACCAGGTTATTCGCTGCCGGGGCACCGATGATCGAAATGCCGCTGCCGGCGGTCGTGTTGTTCTCAATCCTGACGTTGCGGAGATAGTGGCGGTCCCAATTGCGGTCGGAAACCACGAAGATCGACGAGATCTGCGTGTCGGTTCCCGGTCCCTTGGGCCGGATGTCGTTGCCCTCGACCAGCAAACCGTCGATGCCGGCCGTGAGGAAGATGCTCAGGTAAGAGTTGCCCCTGTTGTGGATAATCCGGCTGTCTTTGATCGTGCTGTTGACGTGGCCTTCGTGCATCAGCCCCTCACCGTCGTTGATGTAGACGCGTTCGTAATAGACGCGATTGCGATAGACCTCGTAATCGTTGCCTTCGACCGTGTAGCGCCAGCCGCGGATGGTCATGGCACGATTGTCGTTGGTGCTCGATCCCGTAGCGACTACCAAGCCCGTGTTGGTTGGCCGGACTACGTCGGGTTTGAAGCGGATCACGTTA
>Ga0181520_10000831_pt1 | contig 66684 bp, 57 predicted proteins | sample PEATcosm2014_Bin_29_FD_132451 | JGI IMG/M metagenome (GOLD analysis project Ga0181520, IMG submission 132451) | Peatland microbial communities from MTU Mesocosm Facility, Houghton, MI, USA - PEATcosm2014_Bin02_30_metaG | ecosystem: Environmental > Terrestrial > Soil > Wetlands > Peat | place...
ACCTTCGCCTTGAAAGCCGCTGTGTGATTCCGACGTGGACGTCGTGCCATTGTTGCTCCTCTTTTCTGCCATCTTAATGGCTGGCTGAGGAACAATCCTTCCACTCATCCCGCTGTCCGAATTCCCGAAACCGGCTCAACGGCGAGTGTCGAGTTCCTTGGCGGCAATAGTTGGCACTACCGGACATTAACCTGCCTCCCCGAGCAAGCCGGATGCTGGCGATGAGTCGCGCAAGTAGAAAGGGAATGGTAAAAGTGATACATTTGTCACAAATGTATCACTTGTACCTCCAAAGGTGATATATTTATCACGCATGCAGACTCTAGTAGAACTCGGCGAAGCGGTCGCGGCAAAGCGCAAGGCTCTCAAGTTGAGCCAGAGCGAAGTCGCCAGCCGCACCGGGCTCACGCGGGAGACTCTCGTGCGCTTTGAGCGAGGGCAACTATCAGAGTTCGGCTCACGCAAGCTGCTGGCTGTCCTCGCAGTTCTTGGACTGGAGATAAGCTTCACTGAAGTTGGGGCGGCTGGCACCCTCGATGAGTTGCGTCGTGAACGGAGTGGAGTATGAAGCTGAATGTTCACGTCCTCGACAAGCACGTCGGTGTGCTGGAGCAGGTGGGCGACTTCCGCAGCGTCATGGCCTACACGCCGGATGCAGCCCCAGAGAACCTTGTCTCACTGACGATGCCCGTCCGCACTGAGTCCTATCCGTGGGACGACGAACTCCACCCCATCTTTCGCATGAACCTGCCGGAGGGCTACCTGCTGCAAGTTTTGCAGGAGGAGTTCGGGCCGCACATCGGAGCCAGCCCGGTTGCGCTGCTCTCGGTCATTGGCCGCAACATGGTGGGACGGCTGAAGGTCGCTCCACAGGGCGCGGTGCTCGATGAACCGGCCAAGCCAGTCGAGGTCGCCGAACTCCTGAAGGGTGACAACTCCGAGGAGGCTTTCTCGCAGCTTGTTCGTGAGCACGCGAGGAGCGGCGTCTCGGGCGTACTGCCGAAGTTTCTCGATGTGGAGAAGCAGAAGAAGGCAGGGCTGGGGAAGCATCCCAAGGCGACCCTGCTGACCCACCGGCACATCGTCAAGGGCTCGTCCTCGCGGCTCCCGTTTGCGACGGCCAATGAGCATCTGTGTATGCAGGTCGTGGCGAAGGTGCTGCCCACGGCGAAGACGGAACTCTCCGAGGATGGCAACGTCCTCGTGGTGCATCGCTTCGATGTGGACGAAAGCGGCAAGCCCTTCCGTGCTCTGGAGGATTTTTGTTCGCTGCTGGGGTTGCGTCCTGCTCAGAAGTACGAGACAACGTGGGAGAGAATCGCCAAGGCGGTACGGGCGCACGTGCCGGGGCGAGACCACTATGAGACCTTCCAGAAGCTGACCGCGATGCTGCTACTGACCTATGCCCTGCGGAACGCCGACTGCCATGCCAAGAACATCGCGCTGCTCTACACATCGCGGGACGATGCCAGTCTTGCTCCCGCCTATGATTTCTTCACGACCTCGGTCTACGCTGGATACCAGCACAATCCACCCGGCATCGGCCTGATGGGCAAGAAGACGTGGCTCCCCGGCAAGACACTCACCCGGTTCATCACCACCAACCTTGGCATACCGGAAAAGGAGCAGCGGGTGATGGTCGAACGCATCAGCGATGCCGTTGCAGACACCGCCCCGGCAGTCCGCGAAATGATGGACGGCTTGGCTGGATTCAGGGACACGGGAAAACGGATGCTGGCGGCGTGGAGCGAGGGCGTGAACTCACTGCGGGATTCCCGGATGTATACCCTGAGTCCGTGGAAGTCGAGCCAAGCCTTCGAGGGCGTCTCCGACCCGCCGAAGCTGGAGACCCCGCGAACGGTCGTTGGGCGTTCAGAGCTACTGGCTGCTGGCACCCGGAAGCGGAAGTGATGCCATCGTTCGCTGAAAGCCTCGTTGGTGACCGCTCGACCATTCAAGCCTACTTCGCCCTCAGCTTGGCGTACTGCTCGTCGGTGAGCCTCAGGAATACCCGGCCCCTCCCTATAGAGATTCCTTGCTCCAGCAAGAGACGGCTTTCTTGGTCGGTGATGCCACCGCCGCGCTCTCCCAGTTCGACCACCTTGTCAGAGGATGCGAAGTGCAGTTTACAAGGGAGAGGAGTCTGGAGGTCGGCCTCAATGAACTGGCACTGCCAGCCGTACCGGTCTTGGAAAGATAGATACACACGGTGGGTTTGGTCTTGCGGGGGCATGGAAGGAGTACAGGAGAAATTAAGTCGAAAATATGCACAACGGACACGCGCCGAGGTAGACCATACTCCTGTCCCTTTCAGCTTCCTAGCAGTTCCTAGCACTTTTCACGTTTTCGCGTACCTCTAAATTTGCATTGTTCTTGTAAAAATCTCGATTCCATCCCCCAACCCCTGCTTTATCACTTGCTTCCCGGAGCCCCAAGTTTTAGCATTATTTTCAGGAAAACCTCAGGGCGTCGAGAACAGGTTCCCCTCTTTCGCACCAACATCTACAGCCGGCAAATCAGAAGTTCGCGCTCGTAAATCATCTCCGGCGGCAGATGGTCGTGGAGAGCGAGGAAAAGCTCCTCGTGCCCTATCAGTTCCTTCCGCCATGCGGCACGGTCCACTTCCTGCAGCTTCTCAAACGTGGCAGGCGAGAAGTCCAGCCCCTTCCAGTTCACATCCTCGAAATACGGAGTCCAGCCGATGGGCGTCTCCCTGGCCAGCGCGCGCCCATGAACGCGATCGACAATCCATTTCAGCACCCGCATGTTTTCAGAAAAGCCCGGCCACATGAATTTGCCGTTCTCGTCCTTGCGGAACCAGTTCACATGAAAAACTCGCGGCGTGACGGAAAGATTGCGCTGCATCTTAAGCCAATGCCGGAAGTAGTCGCCCATGTGGTAGCCGCAGAAAGGCAGCATGGCCATGGGGTCGCGGCGAACTTTGCCGGTTTCGCCGGCCGAGGCTGCTGTCGTCTCCGAGCCCATGGTTGCACCGGCATAGATTCCCGTCGACCAGTTGAAGGCCTGAAAGACAAGCGGCATTGTGGTTGCGCGCCGGCCGCCAAAAATGATGGCCGAGATCGGAACACCCTCGGGCGCTTCCCACTGGGAATCAATCGAGGGACACTGCCTGGCAGGAGCGGTGAAGCGGCCGTTGGGATGAGCCGCGGGTTTCCCCGTCTGCGCGCCAATCTCCGGCGTCCACCGGTTCCCCCGCCAATCGGTCACTTCCGCGGGAGGCTCGTCGGTCATGCCTTCCCACCAGACTCCACCCTCCGGCGTCTGCGCCACGTTGGTAAAAATTGTGTTCGTGGCCAGCGTCTTCATCGCGTTTTCGTTGGTCTTGTTGCTGGTGCCCGGCGCAACTCCAAAGAAACCCGCTTCCGGATTGATGGCGCGAAGCTCACCGTTCGCGTCCGGCTTGATCCAGGCAATATCGTCGCCCACGGTCCAAACCTTCCATCCCTCAAAACCCTTTGGCGGAATCATCATGGCCAGATTTGTTTTCCCGCATGCCGAGGGGAATGCCGCGGCCACGTAGGTCTTCTCGTGCGTGGGCGATTCGACGCCCAGGATGAGCATGTGCTCGGCCATCCAGCCTTCGTCGCGCGCTATGTTTGAAGCGATGCGCAAGGCAAAGCACTTCTTGCCCAGCAGCGCGTTGCCGCCATACCCCGAACCGTAACTCCAAATCTCGCGCGTCTCGGGAAAATGGACGATATATTTCACGTCGTTACAGGGCCACGGCACATCCTTCTCGCCGGGTTCAAGAGGCGCGCCCACCGAGTGCAGGCAGGGAACCACCCGCTTGATGTCCTTGTCGATCTCGGCAAACACCGGCGCCCCAATCCGCGCCATGATCCGCATATTGACAACCACGTAGGGAGAGTCGGTAAGCTCCACGCCGATTTGCGACATCGGCGATCCCACCGGCCCCATGCTGAACGGCATCACGTACATGGTGCGCCCGCGCATGCAGCCGCTGAACAGTCCCCTGAGCTTCTTGCGCATGGTGAACGGGTCTTCCCAATTATTGGTGGGCCCGGCGTTGTCTTTCGAAAGCGAGCAGATAAAAGTCCTGTCTTCCACGCGGGCCACGTCGTTGGGCGCCGATCGGGCGTAGAAGCAGCCCGGCCAGAGCTCTTGATTGAGCTTGGTGAAAGTGCCGGCCTTGACGAGCACATCGCAGAGGTGGTCGTACTCGGCCTGGGAGCCATCGACCCAGCAGATTTTTTCCGGCTGGCAGAGGTCAGCCATCTTCTCGACCCAGCGGATCAGGTGTTTATTCGTCGTCGGTATGGATGAAGTCAGTAATTCCATTTCATTCTCTCCGGGTAGCTCGTATGGAAGGACTCATAAAATGGGTTTTCTAGATAATACAACGAATTCACACGCCCAATGGCGCACTCGTTAAACTCCCCCCGCTGGTCCAGATTGGCTAAACCGAAGGCCTGCGCAGCGAGTTCATGTAACGGGAAATACTGAAAGACGGTTTCGCGAAGGTGATCTTTACTCAATCATATCGGGCTGGGCGGTATTTGAGTGCTTCCCGGCAAGCGCCTACCGCGTCGCCGCCCACACGTGATAGCTATTGAATATGAACTCCCCGCCCAGAATCAGCAGCCAGACCCAGAGCGCAAACCGCAAGGGCCGGCGCGGAATGTGCGTGCTCAACACCGTCCCGGTGATGGCCCCGAAGACGCCGCCGGCAATGAGCGCAATCAGTAACTCCTGATTGGCCGCGTGCGAAAACCAATGCGCGCCGCTGCCGATGAGCGAGACCGTGAATCCAAAGGCGATGTCGGTGCCGACAATCTGCGCGGGCGCCAGTGGAGTCAGGCTCAGCAAGGCAGCGCTGCCCAGCGCGCCCGCTCCTGCGGAGGAAAAGCCCACCTCCGCGCCAACCGGAAACATCAGCCACGCAAGCAGCGGACTGCGGTCGCGGGAATCGTGATTCTCCCTCGCCGGACGGAGAGCATAGAAGATCTGCCAACTTGCCGTACTCACCAGGATCGTGCCCAGCAATGCATTGAGCAGATTTTGCGAGCCCGTGGTGACCAGGTGTTTCAAAAACAGAGATCCCAGCAAAACGCCCGGCACTCCGCCAAGGAGCATAAAGCCCAGCGTGCGCCACACCACGTTGCGGCGCAGAATCTGCGCGGGCACCAGAATCAATTTCACAGCCGTGGCGAACATCAGTCCAATGCCAACCGCTTCCGGCGCGGGGACTCCGAGAAACAGCACTAGAATCGGCACCGTGACAGTTCCCGCGCCTACGCCGGTGAGCGCAATGAACAGTGCGATGATGAACCCGATAATGTACTGCATCCCCTAGCCCCGATCTCTCCGTTCGCGTCTTACTGTGCCGGCGCAGCCTGAATGTGAATTCCGCACTCCACTTTGCGCCCGGCCCAGCGCCCCGAGCGTGGATCGTTCGGGTCGAGTGGAAGAGTCGTGCAAGGCTCGCATCCGATCGAAGAGTAGCCGCGCTCGTAAAGCGGCAGCAGCGGAATCGACAACTGCTCGCACGCATACCACACATCGCGCGTGGTCCACTCGGCCAGCGGCGCAAGTTTCAGCACCTGCTTGCCCCCCGGCAACGCAAACATCGCCGATTCCTCAAGTGCCGCGCGGCTCTTTGCCTGCTCCCGGCGCAGCCCGGTAAGCCATACGCGATAATTTGCAACCGCCTTGAACAGCGGCTCTACCTTGCGCAGCCCGCAGCAACGGTCCGGCGCGGTCTGATAGAGCAAGCCAAACTCTGCCTCCTGTTCGGCCACTGTCTTTTCCGGCAGCAGGTTGATCAGGTTCAGACCCCACTCGCGCGCAATCCGATCCCGATACTCATAGGTCTCTTTGAAGTGATAGCCGGTATCGAGAAAGAGAATCGGAACCCCTGGATCGAGCGCGATCCCGAGCTTTGTCAGCAGCACGTCCTCGGCTTGAAAGCTGCAAGTGAGGCACACGTCCCCTTTGCCCTTGATCTCCCGAGCGAGCGTGGCGCGCACATGCTCCAGCTTCGCGTTCACTTCTGAATTGATCTCAACTGTGCTCATCACAACCCCGCCATTTCCGAAGAGATAAAAACTCCCGCATCGCGCAGCAGCTGGTGAACGGCCGCGACGGCCTTGCCTGCTCGCCTGGCATCGTTCGCATCGTCGGTATCGTCCGCATCGCGCATGTCAGCCGCATTCACAATCGCCTCCCGGCCTTCAATTCGCGCAATCAGCGTACTGGCTTCGTTCGCGTCGACAACCAGCGCCAGCAGCCCGGCCCGCACCTGCAATGCGGTCGCAATCTCCAGCAGGCTCGGATGAAGCACGAAGGCATCGTCGCCGGCCTCGATGCGAACCGGAACAGCGCCGGCCGCAAACAGCGAGCGTTCAATCGCGTCCACCAATTCCTTCGGTCCTTTCAGTTCGAGAATCGCGCCGCGATGCCCCCAACGCGCCTCCTTTTCCCCGGCCGTCAAAGGGCCCCACGCGTCGGCGAGCAACGGCGCACCCGCTGCCGTCTCGCTGTACGCCGCGGAAATCATGCCCGCCGCAACCGTCCCGTTGGTCTCTGCGTCAACCAAAATAAAGGCGCCGGTGCTGCGGTTTTCTCCATAAGCATCGAGCGCGATGGGCCGCAGCAGGTTCACGGTCACAGAGCCGATGTCGTTCATGTGCAGCGTTCGCGCCGGCTCGTGATTCAACGTGCCCAGGTCGGTGCGGTGACCGATGGAGGTAACGAACACAGGCACCGTCTGGCTGGTGTGCTTCAGCAGATAGCGGCGATGCAGCTCAAGCGGCCTTTGATCCATCCACACCAGCGCGGCCTTCGCGCTCTTCGAAACCGTCGCCGGAGTCTCGGAAGAAACAACCAGATCGCCGCGGCTGATATCGAGTTCTCGATCGAGCACCAGCGTGACGGAAAGCGGCGCAATGGCTTCGGTCAAATCGCCGTCCCAGGTAACAATGCGCTCGACTCTTGCGCTTCTACCCGAAGGCAACACGGTGATCGCATCGCCGGAACGAATGGTTCCCGAAGCAATCTGCCCTGCAAATCCGCGGAACGTGTGGTCAGGCCGCAGCACGCGTTGCACCGGAAATCGAAACGGCGCAGTGCGCGTGTCGACCGAGGGCGGCACGGTCTCCAGCAACTCCAGCAGCGATGGTCCCTTGTACCAATCCATCGCATTCGATTTGTGAACGATGTTGTCGCCCTTCAGCGCGCTCACCGGCACAACGATCCGCTCCACCGGGTTGCCGGTATCGGCCGCAATCTGATCCAGAACGGCGCTGAAGTCCGCCTCGATGGCGCGGAAGGCCGCTTCGTCGTAGCCGATCAAATCCATCTTGTTCACCGCCACCAGAACGTGACGCACGCGCAGCAGCGACGCAATGTAAGCGTGACGGCGCGACTGGATCAGCACTCCCTTGCTGGCGTCGATCAGAACCACCGCCGCATCGGCCGTCGACGCGCCGGTTGCCATATTTCGCGTGTACTGCTCGTGGCCGGGCGTATCGGCGATGATGAACTTGCGCCGCGCCGTGGAGAAATAGCGGTAGGCAACATCGATCGTGATGCCCTGTTCGCGTTCGGCGCGGAGCCCGTCCGTAAGCAGCGCGAAATCGATCTGTCCCGGCGCGGTCGTTCCCTTTCCTTCAATCGAGCGCACCTGGTCTTCGTAGACGGATTGCGTATCGTAAAGCAGCCGCCCGATGAGTGTGGACTTTCCGTCGTCCACACTGCCGGCTGTCGAGAAGCGCAGCAGGTCCTTCTCGCGCTCCTGCTGCAGAAACTCGTCAATGGAGAATGTGGGAGCCGCCAGCATCGACATCTAGAAATATCCCTCCCGCTTCTTGATCTCCATTGACCCTTCCTGATCGTGGTCGATGGCGCGGTTGGCGCGCTCGGAAGAGCGGAACGAAATCAGCTCCGAGATAATCGCGGGAATGGTCTCCGCATCGGAACGGATAGCACCCGTGCACGGGCTGCAGCCCAGCGAACGCAGCCGCGACTTCACCATCTGCGGCTGCTCGCCGAGGCGCGCTACAAAAGATTGCTCGATGGGCAGCAGTTCATCGCCGCGGACATACATTGGCCGCTCCTTCGCAAAGTAGAGATCGACCACGGGAATCTTTTCTTCGTGGATGTATTGCCACACATCCATCTCCGTCCAGTTGGAGAGCGGGAAGACGCGAATGCTTTCGCCGGGATGGATGCGCGCGTTGTAGAGGTTCCACAACTCGGGACGTTGATTCTTCGGGTCCCACTGCCCCGCGCTGTCGCGGAACGAGTAGATGCGCTCCTTGGCGCGCGACTTCTCCTCGTCGCGGCGCGCGCCACCGAAAGCGGCGTCAAAGTTGTAGTGCCGCAACGCATCCAACAGCGCCTGCGTCTTCAGCAGTCCGCAGCAGCGTTTGGTATCGAGCGCAATCGGATTTGTCCCCGCGGCTATGGCCTGTTCATTGCGCCACACCAGCAACTCCGCGCCGATGGAGCGGGCCATCTCGTCGCGGAATGTCAGCATCTCCGCAAACTTGAATCCGGTGTCGACATGCAGCAGCGGAAAAGGAATCGGCGCAGGATAAAAAGCCTTCTGCGCCAACCGCAGCATCACCGACGAGTCCTTGCCGACGGAGTAGAGCATCACCGGCCGCTCAAACTCCGAGGCGACCTCGCGCAGGATGTGGATGCTCTCGGCTTCAAGCAGGCGCAGGTGACTCAGCCGCGGCGGCGCGTTGCCTGTGACGTGCGGCGATTGTGGACCTGTTTGTGTTTCGGCTGCCGGCATTGCATGACCTCATTTAACTTGAAGGTGAATGCTGAAGGCCGGTGCAACGTGAAGACTCGCCCGGCATGTCAGCTACGGGTGTGTCTTCTGAATCGATTGTGCTTGGGATCAGAGACTAGCGGGGACACCCGTCGAAGATGTTCGACAGGCAACAACAAGAGCGGCGTTGGGTTTCGCGGTTCATGTGTCTCACCATAGTAGCAAAAAGCCGGAGTCTGCACAATGTGGCTCGGTCGCGCTGCGGGTCTCTGCCGGCCTTTGATTCTCAGTCGTTAAACCACTCTTTCCGTTTCCGAGGGCTGGCCCCAGCCTGGAAAGTTCCAATGTTTTCGCCGTCCCCGCAATCAGCCTTCCGCGTTCATCTACCATCTAGACAGCTCATGGCAACCAAGCCCAAGCTCGGGCAGAACTTCCTCGACGATGCGCAAGCCGTGGAGCGGATCGTCGCCTCGCTTGGCGATCTTTCCGGACGCACCGTCATCGAGATCGGACCCGGCGGCGGCGTCATCACTGGGGCACTGGCCGTGCGGGCGGGCCGCGTCGTTGCCGTTGAACTGGACCACCGACTCGCCCTCGGCCTTCGCGTGCAGTTTCCTCCGGACAAAGTGACTGTCGTTGAGCAGGATGCCCTCAATTTCAATTTCGCTGAAGTTGCAGCCATCGCAGGCGAGCGTCTGCCCGTCGTGGGCAACCTGCCCTACTACATAACTTCTCCCATCCTGCTCAAGCTCGCGGCAAGCCATGCCGCGCTCGACGTTGCCGTACTCATGGTGCAGCGGGAGGTGGCCGATCGCGTCACCGCCCGGCCCGGCTCGCGCGACTACGGCCTGCTCTCTGTCACGATCCAAATGTTCGGCCCCGCCGAATCACTCTTCACGCTGCCGCCGGACGCCTTTTCGCCGCCGCCCGACGTTCACTCCACGGTCTTCCGCTGGCGGTTTGCGCCGCGCTTTGCCGAGTTGGGCGTCGAGGAAACCAGTTTTCTTCCTTTCGTGCGCAGTGCCTTCGCGCAAAAACGCAAGACGCTCGCCAACAACCTCCGCGCCACCGGATTCGCGCCCGCGGACGCGGCCGCGGCAATGGCGCAGGCAGCTATCGATCCCCAGGCTCGCGCCGAAGCCTTGTCCATCGAATCATTGGCCGCGCTCTGGAAGAGTCTGAATTCAGCGCGCCCTCCATCTTAGCCGTCGCCCGCCTGACGGAGGTAACCAGTGTGGGTCATTCACCCCTTCACCCGCGAGGCGGAAAAGCATTAGAGTATTTGACAAAGCACAAACAACAAGGGGCACAAACCAGACTGGGTACAAAGGAGTACGGGCATGAAAACATTTGCGTTGGCAGCGGCATTGTTGGTTTTTGCCGGAGTAGCATCGGCGGCAGGCGCGCCTCCTCCGCCTGATGCAAACCAGGTGAAAGGGAAGGGATGTGTTCAGGCCGGCGTAGAGGCCGGTTGCCTGGTGGTCAAAGACTCGCAAAACGGCAAACTCTTTAGCTTGCTGATCAAGGGTGCAAAGCCCGCCATTGGAGCCGGAATCGATTTTGCCGGTGCACCATTCAGCGGCATGACCACCTGCACGCAGGGAACTCCAATCCAGATTCAGACATGGAGCCATAACGAAACCCTGCAATGCTCGAGGGGCAAAGGCAAGAGCGTTCAGTAGTCATTCAGCATCGGCGTGCTCTGCATCCCCACGGCTCTGCGGCATCAGCGCACGCGCAGCACCATCTTGAGCGTGTCGCCGCGTGAGCCGGCCATTTGCTCAAAGGCGGCTTGCCCATCTTCGAGCGGCAGCTCCGCGGTCCATTCCTTCATGTCGATCTCCCCGGCAACGAGCAGATCGAGCGAACGCCGGAAATCCTCTGTCGTGTAGCCGAACGACATCAGCGCGCGGTGCTCTTTGCGGATGCTGGCGGCGATGTCAATTTCGCTTCGTGCCTTCGCCATGCCCAGCAGCACGACCGTGCCTCCCGGCCGGCAAAGGTCGAAGGCCCGCTGCCGCGCCTTTTCCTCGCCGCAGGCATCGAGCACCAGGTCGAGACCGTCTCCGGCAAAGCTACGTGATTCGCCGCTGTCAGTCTTGGGATTCACGGCCAGTGTTGCACCCATCCGCCTTGCTGCGGCCAACCGCACTTCTTGCACATCCTCAACCAGCACCTCGCTCGCCCCAAGGCGCAGCGCCATCTTCAGAGCCAGCGAACCCATGGTGCCCGCGCCGACAATGCCCATGCGGAAACGAGACTGTGGCGCGGCTAGCCGGAACAGATGAACGATGTTGGCCAGCGGCTCGGCAAGAATTGCCTGCGAATCGTCCAGCGCGTCCGGAATTTCGTACACCTGCGACTGGGGAACGGCGACAAACTCGGCAAAGCAGCCGGCCAGAGGATCCATGCCCAGAAGGCGCAGGCTGGGACAGAGATTCTTTTGGCCGCTCCGGCAATGCGCGCAGCGCCCGCAACCGATCACGGGATCGACGATCACGCGCTGCCCTTTAGGCGTGCGGCCCACCAGTTCGTGGCCCAGAATCAGCGGCGGAGTGCGGTGGCGGCTGCGGCCCAGGAATCCCGAAATGTCCGCACCGCAAATTCCGGCAGCGGCGACAGCGATCTCTACCTCTCCCGCTGCCGGATTTGGGCGCGGATAGTCCTCGACAATCAGGTGGCGCGGAGCCGTATAGACCAGGGCGCGCATGGAGCCTCTTTCACTTGAACAACTGGCATTCGCTCAACCGCGATCGAGTCGGGTGGTTCAAACCGTTTGCCGTGCGATTGGGCCGGAAGACCTATCTTAGGCGCTCTTGCGCAGGTGCGGCGACAAAGCCGGCCGACGCGAACGAAAGACCGGGTTTTTCCCTTCGAGGCGGCCATTTCCGAGGCAGAAGCGGGCATTTTCCGGCCTAAACGGCCCAAAATCGCGGAACTTTGTTTACCGGTCAGTAACTAGGCGTAAACTATCAAGTTATTCATTTTATTAATGTTACCTGCCAGTCGCGAACCGAAATATGCCCCTACGCTGGGGGGGGTACCCTCCCATGCCTGGGAAAAGGTGAAGATCGGGCAAAAATCGAGCCTTTCCGACCGGGAAAAACGGTGAGACGGCAGCATAAGTTCGAACGGGCCGATACATTCATCTTGCGCTTGTGGTCCGTAATTTTCTGCAACGTTCGGAGGCTGAGAACTGGAAGTTGCCGCGGGCTCTTGGAGACCGCCTCAGAGAAGGCGAATCCTCTGTACGTCCCAGGGCCTGTGTGGCGCCTGGGCAGCGGACTCTCTCGGCGCAATAGGGCGAGCGTAAGCTATGTTTAGAGAGGCACTGCGGGTTTGGCCGGATAGGGTTGCGCCCGGCAATTCCGGAAGCCGCGGAGCGCATTCGCGCATCTTAAGAAGGAAGCAATGAATCCGACCGTTCACAGGCCCCATACCTCCTTCGAACAGACGCTGCTGAGCGCCCGGCGCACCATGCTGCTAAGCGAGATTCTCAAGCTGGCCATGGACAGTTTCCGCGCCTCGAAGACGCGGTTTGCGCTCACCGCGCTGGGCATGGTGATCGGAACCGCCTCGGTAATCCTGGTGGTCACCATCGGCATGACCGGCAGGCAATATGTTCTGCAACTGATTCAGAAATTCGGCACCAACTCGGTGGAGGTGGAGTACGTCGGCGGCGGCGCAACCAACGCCGAGCGCGTGCGCTACTCCGACTACCTTACCCGCGAAGACGAAAAGGCCGTGGACGCGCAGTTGCCCGGCGTCATGTACTCCTCGCCGGTGATGGACATGCACGACCGCATCAGCTTTGGCAGCGGCGTGGTGAAGGATACGCTGGTGCTGGGCGTCAGTCCGGAATACCTGCTGATCCACAATCTCATCGTCACCGCGGGGCGCTTCTTCGACGATACCGACGATGCGACCCACCAGAAATGCGCCGTGGTCAGCGAGCTGTTTGCCAGGGAACGGTATGGCAATGCGGATGCCTCGATTGGCCGCACCTTCGAGATCAGCGGCATCCCGTTTACCGTAATCGGCGTCTTCAAGATGAGCGTGAACGACTTTGGCCAGTCGGAGATCGCCGACCAGACCATCCTGATTCCCTATTCCGTGGTGCGCTACTTTACCGGAACCGAGCGCGTGAATCAGATTTACTTTTCCATGCGCAATATGGATGAAGTGCCGGACGCCGCCAAGGAAATCGTGCGCATCATCCAGGCGCGTCACCGCGGCAACTCGGTGTACAAGGCGCAAACGCTGAAGGAACTGCTGGACGTGGCGAACCAGAGCGCGCTGGCGCTGACCGCGGTGCTGGTGCTGGTGGCCGCCGTCACCCTGGCCGTGGGCGGCGTGGGCATTATGAACATCATGCTGGCTAACGTGCGCTCGCGCATCCGCGAAATCGGCATTCGCAAGGCGCTGGGCGCCACCAACCGCGAAATCAAGCTGCAGTTTCTTGCCGAGGCCCTTATCATCTCGTTTACCGGGGGAGTTGTGGGCACACTGGTCGGCATGGCAGTGCCGCTCTCGATCCGCTTCTTTACCGACTACGATCTGCCCATCTCGCCCTGGTCGGTGATTATTGCTCTCACAGCCGCAGTAGCCGTGGGGGTGATTTTCGGCACCGTTCCGGCGACACGCGCCGCGCAGATGGATCCCGTCGACGCGCTTAAATATGAGTAGCCCGGAGCCGAATCCGTCCGCCCCGGAAGAGGCCCCATCCCAGGGACCGGGCCAGGGACCGAATCTGGTCCTGATCTACAGCCTCATCGCGCTGGCCCTGGTGGCGGCCATCGTCTTTGCTCTGTTGATCGTGATGCCGTTTTATTTGCGGCGGTGAGCGGTTTGCGCGACCGAAACGACTCTTGAGTCGGGTGATTATTTCCGATCTCAGCACGCTCCAGGAGCCGAAGCCCGTTCCGCAATCAAAGCCGGAATTCCATCCACAATCGGATAGCCCCGTCCGCAGCCCACACAGAGCAGGCGCGTTTCCTCTACCAGCAATTCCCCAAGACAGGCGGGGCAAGCCAACTGGCTCATTTGAGCGAGGTCAAATTGCGATTGCAGTTTTGGTTTTGGTTCCATGAGATTGGCCGGCCGCTGAAAACTAATCACTAACCACTAATCACTAGAGCGTGTTTCAAAATTGGTTCAGCAGATTCTGGCCGCAATTCCACAGGAGCTAAAGCCCTTGGTTTTTGAGGCCCTTTTCGGCACGACTAAAGTCGTGCCCTGACACAGCCCCACGCATGTGAAGCACTTATTTATGCGCGCCGCCTAATCACTGTATCGAAGCCGTATCCGCCTTGCCGTCCTGGCCGGCGTCCGGACGCACAGCGTTCCGTTTCGCATGGCCGGCAAACTCCCGCTCGATGCGTTCGACGGTTCCGCCCTTGGCAAATTCATAGGCCACGCGAATCCCGTTGAAGATGGCACGATCGTTCGAGGAGCCGTGGCCGATGATGCACACGCCGCGCACGCCCAGCAGCGGCGCTCCGCCGTACTCCCGGTAATCCAGACGCTGGCGGAAGTCGTTGAACGCCCGCCGCGACAGCAGCGCGCCCACCTGGGCGGTCACCGTGCGCGTCAGCGACTCGCGCAGCACGTCGCGCACAAAGCGGCCCACGCCCTCGCTGGTCTTCAGCGCCACGTTGCCTACAAACCCGTCGCAGACAATTACGTCCGCCAGACCGCTGAAGATGTCGCGCCCTTCCACATTGCCGATAAATTTGATCGGCAGCGCCTTTAGCAGCGGATAGGCCTCGCGCGTCAGGTCGTTGCCCTTGGTCTCTTCTTCGCCGATGGAAAGCAGCCCCACCCGCGGCTCGTTGATCTTGAGCACAGTGCGGGCATACATCTCGCCCATCACGGCGAACTGCTCCAGGTTGTGAGCCTTGCAATCGACATTGGCGCCCACATCGAGCAGCACGCACGGATTCCCTGTCGAACTGGGCATCGGGGTCGCCAAGGCAGGCCGGTCCACGCCGGGCAGCGCGCCCAGAACCATTTTGGCCGTGGCCATGGCCGCGCCGGTGTTGCCCGCGGTCACAAAGCCGGCAGCCTTGCCTTCGCGCACCAGCCTGAGCCCCACCCGTATGGAGCTGTCTCTCTTGGTCCGCACCGCATGGGCCGCCTTCTCCTCCATGCCGATGCGTTCGGAGGCATGGTGAATCACGATGGGCAGGTCTTCGTTTTCCAGGTGTTCGTCCAGAACGTCGCGCAACTCCGCCTCCGGTCCAATCAGGTGGACACGCACAGGCAGAGCACGGCAAGCGAGAATCGCCCCGCGAATCTCCGGCTCGGGAGCTTTGTCGGAACCTAAGGCGTCAAGAGCAATGTCGATGAGCATGGGTGCTCAGACTACTTGGCTGCTTCCTTTACGTCAAGCACCTGGTGGCCCTTGTAGGCGCCGCACTTGGGGCAGGCGCGGTGGGGCAGCTTCTTTTCGTGACAGGTGGGGCACTCGGAGAGTCCCACAGCGGTCAGAAAGTCGTGGGAGCGGCGAAGTGCGGTGCGGCGCGTCGAGTGGCGCCTTTTCGGATTAGGCATGATGCAATTCCTTTCGTGTCCCGCCGGTTTGCTCAACCTACAGGCCGCAAGCAGCCTTCAAAGCCACTTGGCTCGGCAGAACACCCTCAATATCCTGAATTGATGTTCAGGGGGTTATCTTCAGGACTTGATCCGGCTGCGAAGCCCGGACAGTGCCTCCCAGCGGGGGTCGCTCGGACCCTCATCGCACGAGCAGGCCTGACTGTTACGGTTTGCACCGCAGCGCTGACAAAGTCCTTTGCAGTCGGGCTTGCACAATGTTCTGACCGGCAGGGACAAAAGCACCTGCTCCCGCAGCACATCTTCAAGCAACAGACTGTCTTTTAAATAATAACCGATTTCCGTTTCCGGCGCTGTAATCGACCGTTCGGTGGCCTCGGCGTCGGCTGCTGCCGGCCGGAAAATCAGGTCGAAGTCGGCGCCGAGTGGAATTTCGACCGGCTCCACGCAGCGCGCGCACGGAACCTCGAATTTGCCGGCAAAGTTCCCCCGCAGCCGGATGTCGGCCACAATATCCCTGGGCCCGCGATGCTCGTGCAGCACCTCTGCATGCCCGGACGTGGCCAAAGCCCCGACCTGCGTGGCCTCCTCGCCCAGATCGACCACCCCCGGAGCCAGTTCCAGGTCAAAATCGATCGGCTCCCGCTCCAGCTCGCTAACTTTGAACTCCATGTTATGAGCCTACGGCGCAGACAACCGCGCGTCAATGACCGAGACCGCGCCAAGCCGCCGACCCACGGCAGCCGGCCTCCCATCATGTTTTCCCGGTTTTCGCCGATGACGGACTTGTCTGGGGCTGACGATCACCGCATCCCATCGCGCCAGGGCTGCCAAAAGAAATTCTGCCAGCCTGGAAAAGAGAAAGGATCTCTTCAATGTCTGTAATCCGCAATCTCCCCATCTGCTGCAAGTTCCTCTTTGCCTTCGGCACCGTGTGTACTCTCAGTTTGTTGCTTGGAGCCTACTCATCTGTAACATTTCGCGGCATCGCTACCATCAACAGAGACGTGAGCGAAAACGGTTTTCCCTCTGTGGTACAACTTGCGGAGGTTGGATCCGCGATCAACACGCTGCGCCGCGCGGACCTCGCCCAGCTTCTTTGCGCCACACCCGACTGTCGGGCCAGCTACCGCGACATGCGCGTAAAGGCTTTGGCCGACTATCAAACGGCGGTCAAGGCTTACGAGCCTTACATCTCCTATCCGGGCGAGCGCGAACTCTACCAGAAGTTCACGTCGGATTTTGCGCAATACCAGGAAAACAGCGACCGAGCCAGTGCACTTCTGGCCTCGGGCAAGACCGGAGATGCCCAGGGTCTGGTGATGTCGGACGCTGTGACTCAGGAACTTCGGAACGCCCTCAAGGATTCGAATGACGGCAAGAATCTAAACGTGGTGGGGGGAATGAAGTCGGCTCGGGACGCCACGGCGCAAAGCACCCGCGCAACCTGGATCAACGTGGCCTCCACGCTGCTGATTGTTTTCCTTTGTGCGCTGATTGGGTTGGTTCTTACCCGCGAAATCGCACCTCGCCTGAACAGGCTCAAGAATGCGCTGGAAACCATGGCAGCCAAAGACCTGACGGCGAACATTATGGTCTCCGGCACCGACGAAATCGGCCAGCTCGGCGAAGCCTTCAACTCCAGCGTCGCCTCCATGCGCTCGGTCCTCGAGTCCGTAGCTCAAGGCGCGGATACCCTCTCCGCAGTCACTATCGAGATCAGCGCCCGCGCGGTGCAGAGCGCAGGCGACGCGCACAAGGAGTCCAGCAAGATCAACCAGATTGCCGCCGCGGCACAGGAGATGACAGCCACCATCGGCGAGATCAGTCACAACGCGGAAGGCGCCGCTGCCGCCAGCCGCATCTCGGCCGAAACCGCCAATCAGGGCGGAGCCGTGATGCAGGCCGCCGCCGTCACCATGGAGAAGATTGCCGCCGCCACCAGCTCCGTCTCCGACAAAATGACCTCCCTCGCCCATCGCTCCGAGGAGATCGGCAAGGTCGTCAACGTAATTCAGGAGATCAGCGAGCAAACCAACCTGCTGGCCTTGAACGCCGCCATTGAAGCTGCCCGCGCCGGTGAACATGGACGCGGCTTTGCCGTCGTCGCCGGCGAAGTTCGCCGCTTGGCCGAACGCACCAAAGGCGCCACGGAAGAGATCGCAGGCACCATCCGCAGCATTCAGGATGAGACCCGCGAAACCCTTGAGGTGATGCACCAGAGCCGCAGCGCCGTGGAAAGCGGAATGGAAGAAACCTCGCGCGCCCGGCAGAGTCTCGATGCCATTATCGAGTCGTCAAAACAGGTGGAGCAACAGATCAACCTGATCGCCACCGAGGCCACCGAGCAAACCTCCGCTTCCGGTGAAATCTCAGAGTCCGCCGGAGAGATTTCGTCCCTGTCCAACCAAAATGCGCAGGGCGCCGAAGAGGCCGTCGAAGCGCTCAAGGGCATGGCCTCGCTGGCCAGCGACCTGGACGGCATCATTCGCCAGTTCCGCCTCGAAGGAGACAGGCAACCCGGAGGAAAGTTTACCTCCGGAACGCACCCTGTACGCCAGCGGCCCATGCAGCCGGCGCACAACTGAGCTTCCAAGAACGGAACATCAAGCCAGGCGGGGATCCCCAGATCAGCGGCCCCGGCGGCCGGTTTTCATCTTTCGCCGGGGCTCCCGCCTGTACCACCTCTCTCACCGCGCTGCCGGACTCCCCTCCGGCAGCGTTGTTTTTTCTCTTCTGAGGCTCTCTGATCCCAATTTCTCGTCCAGTCACCGCCGCTGTGATAGCCTCCGGTTAACAACAATCGCCGCGGCCCGGCGGCATGCGCTTGCGGCCAAAACCTGCACCGAACCCTGGGAGATACCCCTCCATGAGCGTCAAGTATGACCTGATCGTCATTGGCTCCGGACCCGCCGGCCAGCGCGCCGCTGTGGCTGCCTCCAAGATGAACAAACGCGTGGCGGTCGTCGAGGCCCGGACGGTCGTCGGCGGTGTCTGCGTCAACACCGGCACCATCCCTTCCAAAACCATGCGCGAAGCGGTGCTCCACCTCTCCGGCTATAACTACCGCTCCATCTACGGCATCAATTACCGGGTCAAGGAAAAAATCACCATGGCCGACCTGGCATTTCGCGTTCAGGCCGTCATCAAGACCGAGGTCGATGTGACCGAAGCGCAGCTCTCGCGCAATGGCATCGACGTGGTGCACGGCATCGCCAGCTTTGTCGATCCCCACACGGTGCGCGTCACGGGTCCGCAGACCGAAACCACTCTCGAAGCCGATCGCATCATCATCGCCGTGGGCACCAAACCCGCCTGCTCGCCCAAGGTGCCCGTGAACGGCCGCAGCATTGTGAACAGCGACCAAATTCTCGATATCCCCGAGCTGCCCCGCACACTCATCGTTGTGGGCGGCGGCGTGGTCGGCGTCGAATACACCTGCATGTTCGCGGTGCTCGGCGTGCGCGTCACGCTGATCGAAAAGCGCGACCGTTTGCTGGAGTTCGCCGACCGCGAGATCATTGAGGCTCTCAGCTACCATCTCCGCGACGCCCGTGTCACGCTGCGCCTTGGCGAAGAGGTCGAGAGTGTTGAAGAGCCGTCTCCGGGCACCGTGGTCGCGAACCTCGAGAGCAAGAAGAAGGTCTCCGGCGACGCTCTGCTCTACGCCGTAGGCCGCCAGGGCAACGTGGACGACCTGAACCTTGCCGCCGCTGGCCTGGAAGCCGACAACCGCGGCCGCATCGCCGTCGACGAGCATTACCAGACCAAGGTCGAGCACATCTTCGCCGCCGGCGACGTGGTCGGCTTTCCCGCCCTGGCCTCAGTCTCGATGGAACAGGGCCGCATCGCCGCTGCACGCGCCTTCAACGACCAGGCAGCCACTTCCAATCCCGGCTTTTATCCCTACGGTATTTACACCATTCCCGAGATCAGCTTCATAGGCAAGACCGAAGAGCAGTTGACCGGCGAAGACGTTCCCTACGAGGTCGGCATGGCCTACTATCGCGAAGTGGCGCGCGGCCAGATTCGCGGCGACACCACCGGCCGCCTCAAACTCATCTTCCACCGCGATACCCGCAAGGTGCTGGGCGTGCATATTATCGGCGAAGACGCCACCGAGCTGGTCCACATCGGCCAGGCCGTGATGACCCTGGGCGGCACGGTGGACTACTTCATCGACACGGTCTTCAACTACCCCACCCTGGCCGAATGTTACAAAGTAGCCGCCTTCAACGGCCTTGGCCGTCTGCACCGCTACCAGTCGGACTAGGTTTCCGGCCATGTGATTTCGTGCTTTGAGTTCTTGCTTTCCCATCTCTCGATTTTGAGACCCTGGGGCGCCCACAGTTGGTACAACAAACGCGGTCAGAGACTTGGTGAGGTCAATGCGTTCCTCACCTGCTCCAGCGCAGCTAAAAGCTAGAAGCTGCCAATACCCGGAGGGCTTTTTCATGACCACCGCCATCGGCATCGTGATTACGGACCACATCGTCGCCGGCAGGCTTGAGGACCATCGCCTCACGGCCAAGCCGCTGCGCTTCCCCGCCGACCCCGCGGAGCCTGACGCGCTTGCCGCGCTTCCCCCCAGCGAATTGGTGGAGATCCTGGCCGGCCAGATCGCCTACCTGGCCAAAACCGATCCAAAGCCGATCGACGCCATCGGCGTCGCAATCCCCGGCATCATCCGCGACGGCGTGGTCGAGGACTCGCCGAACCTGACCCAGGTCAAGGGAATGCGCCTGGCCCACGATCTGAAAAAATCGCTGGCCGCCCGGAGCATCGCCACCCCCGTGCACATCGCCAACGATGCCGACGCCATTGCCGCCGGCGTAGCCGCGACCCACGGCCGGCTTGAGAAACTCACCCGCGTGTGGACCATCGGCAACGGCATCGGATACGGCCGCTGGCCTTATGCCGAGGGCGTTTGGGAGGGCGGCCACATCACCGTCACCCTGGACCCCAAAGAGCGCTACTGCGGTTGCGGCGGCATCGGCCATCTTGAAGGCATCATGGGCTATCGAGCCATGCGCATGCGCTTCCTCGACCTCGAACCGGAAGAAGTCTTCGCCAACGCCAAGCACGGCGACCAGCGCTGCCTCGAGTTCGTCGACCTATGGCATCGCGCCCTGGCCGCGGCCACCGCGTCGTTCATCCACATCGCCGGCCCCGGCCGCTTCTACTTCACCGGCCACAACGTAGGCTACGTCGAACTCCCGCGGCTGCGCGCGCATATCGAATCCATGGTCAAGATGACGCCGCTGCAAAGCTTCTCGCTCGAGATCCTTCCCCCCGACGACGAAATCGCGTTCCTCGGCGCCGGCGTGTCGGCATTGTGGGCACTGACGCAGTAACGTCCGGGTGCCCCATCTGGGCGCCGGGGTACCCTCCGGGTCGGGGCACGACGTTCTTGTTTTTGTCGCTAGGGTGGGATTCGATGAACTCCAACACCAAACCGGGTGCCCCAGGTCTCGCATTTGAGACCAGGGAGTACACGGACCTAGCTTTTCCCCCCAGACCCTGAATCGAGCCCATTCTCACCGCCGGCTCTTTCGTTTGCTGTCCGCTCGGGGCCAATACTGAAATTCATCGGCGAAAAGCTCTCCGCTGAGGTCGGCTACACGCTGCTGCAGGCGCGCCTGTGCGTCGGCAATGGCCTGGTTATAGATTGCAGGCCCCACTTCCTCGATAAAGAAGTCCAGCAGCAGGCCCGCAGGCAGATTGCCGATCGGCTCCGGCAGGTTCTCTTCGAAATAGCGCTGCACCGAGGTAATCGCAGCCGCGCGCGCTTGTTTGGTCAGTTCAACGGTCCACATCCTGGGGAGCGCCTCCTCGGAGAGAGCTTACACCCTGCCGAGACTTCACCCCGTGACCTGCCGCGTTGCAGATGCTCTACTCGGTCCAGTTCTCAATCTTGAGCCCAGGAACCCGTCCGAACTCGCGCGTATTGTTGGTTACCAACGTCAGCCCCAGGCAGCGGGCGTGCGCGGCGATGAGTGTGTCATTGGGTCCGATCAGTGCTCCAAGCTTCCTGAGCGCGGTGCGAATCTGGCCGTAATCTGCCGCTGCTTCCACGGGGTAATCGAGCACCTGGACATGGCGCAACAAGAACTCCAGTGCCGCACGGTCTCGTTCTCGTCGCGGGGAAATCTCCACGCCGTACGTGATTTCCGATTTCGTAATTGCCGAAATGCACACCGCGCTGGTGGGCACGGTTTGCAGCTTTTCCAAAACGGTCCGGCTTTTGCTCCCCATGATGTAGGAGGCAATGTCCGTGTCGAGCATGTACTCCGCCATCAAAACGAACGCTCCTCAAACGGAAGATCCTCGACCCCTTCCATAAACTCTTCAGAGGCAATGGCGTGCGAAGAAAGATAGGCAGACCAGTCCTTGGGCCTCGGGGACAGAATCACATCGTCGCCCTGCTTGCGGATGTAGACCTCTGCCACCGAGAAGCGAAACTCCTTCGGTATCCGGACCGCCTGGCTGCGGTTGTTCATGAAAACCTTCGCTATCCGCTGCATAGAGGCCTCCCTCACGTTTGGCATATACACCAGTATATGCCAAACTGCCCGGCACGGCGCCAGCCCGTCGCCCCAGGTCTCGTCCACCGCGATGGATGAGACCAGAGAGAATAAAAAGCTGCCCGCAGGGTCGCGGCGAGTCCTAAATCGCCAATGCGCGTTCTTTCGTCTGCGCGATCGCCACAGCCCGCTGCTTGCACACCACGGTCGTAAAGAACTCGACGATCAATCCAAACAGCCCGTTAACAAGGAAGTTGATGACCGGCAGCGCCCCCGCTCCCAGGCTCATGAAAAGGAAATAAGAGAAGATCGAACCCACGACGAGCCCGACGGCGATGCCGTTCCAGGCCCAGTGCACCGTCAGCCTGGATATGCCGATCGCAAAGCCCATCACCGCCCTGTTCAGCAAGACAAACACCAGGGTGACAACGCTAAATTTCATGATGCCGAAGGTGAATAACAGTGTCCCGCAAATCACACCCGCACCCACGCCGAACAGAGTGGCAATCGCAATTCGCTTCATACGTTCTCCCGCTCCGAGCAGTATTTCGCTCAAATTGGGGTACGTGTCCCCGCGATCCATAGTTCCAGATTTTCGGGGTTTGTCGATGCCGCCAACCCGGTACCCAAGTCGAAACCGGTCACAGGGAGGATCGCTCTCACCAGCCAAGGGGCGCCCTGACCCCTGACCCCTGATCCCTGATCTCTGTCTTTAGCGCTTCCGCAGATAAGTCTGCGACAGCCGATCGTGCCAGCTCAGGCGGTCTTCGTCAAAGATGGCCCACATCACGCCAAGTCCCATGGGCGCCACCGACAGCATCATCGCCATCAGCCGCCAGAACCGTCGCGCGCGCGTCGGCTTCCGGCCTTCCAAGGTGCTCAGGGAGAGGCCGGCGTAATGCATTCCCGGCGTACCCATGGCACAGGCGCAGAAAAGCCCATGGTAAAGCGCGGCAATCACCGCGAGCGCTACGGTTAAACCCACTTCAATTCCGCGAAGCGGCGGCAGATCTTTCACGCTGGCCGCAGCCACCAGGACGGCAGCAAGGAATGCGCCCACAATCAGCGAGCCATTCACCACTGCGGCCATCAGCCGCAAGCTCATCGGCGCGAGCTGTGCATCCGGCGCCTCGTCCGGGAGTTCGTCCGTCTCGAGCATTGGCCCCGTCAATGGCGCATCGGGATCGTGCTCCGGAAATTCACTCCTTGGTTGCGCATCAAGCTCAATGCCCGACCACTCCGGTCCCGGCAAGCAGGATTCTGTCTCCACATCGACTGCACTCACCGCCGAGGGTTCCATCGAAATTGAATTGGGGTCAACCTCGAAGATGCTCAACTGACCTTCGGGCGCGGCAAACGCCCCTTCAACCAGCCGCGGACGCACCTTGCGCGTCGCCACAATCTCGCGAGGAAACTCGATGAGGTTGGCATGAATCGGCAGTCCGGGTTCCACGGCCTCGATTGCATCGCTGCCAGGGCCGGGTTGCCTGGGCCACTGCCGATCCATCCAGCTATCCAGGGCCGGATCCGGAATTTCGTCCCCGTGGGTTGCGCGGATCGCCGCGGGCTCTGTCTGCCGCGTTGGCATATCCGGCTCCCAGCGAATTTTGAAACCCTCCGGTTCGGGGTTCTGCCCATCGACTGTCAACTCGCCGGGAAATGCATTGGAGCAGGCGGTCTGGGCTCCCTGATCCGACTGCAGGACCTCAACTTCAGTGCTCCGCAGCTCCCATACCGGCTCAGCGGCAGAGGCAGCCTCAAGCCCGGCCAGTACCGATTCAGCGGCGGCCTGGGCCTCGAGCGCGGCCTTGGACGCGGCCTCGGCGGCGCGCACGGCGGCGCGGGCTTCTGCGGCCAGCATCTCGCTGTAGCTGGGCGCCCTGGCAAAGCGGGCGGCAACCCGGGCCGCGGCAGCCACAGCCCGGGCGTCGGCGGCGTGGTGGGCCGCGGAGACGGCTCCCGGCTCCGCAAAGGAAGAGACCTTCCGGTCCTTATGCGCGGCAACGATCTGGTTTACTTCCTGTTTCCACGTGGATGAGATGTTGACCTGGTTCGGCAATGTGCTCAAAGCTTCTGTGTCCCTTCCGATTCGGCTCCCGGCTCGCCCTCTGTCCGGCATCTGACCGGGCATCGAGGAGAACGTACAGTGTTTCGGTCCCAGTTGGAGCCTGGACGGCCACCAGGGCAACTCAGACATGCCTTGCAATCGAGAAAAGGAGGTTCGCGGGAAAAACGGGGGTGCGGTCCGAATCCTGAGATCCGTGACCGGTAAGAACAGGCCGAATTTATCCTGCTGCCAGAGCTGCGGGGAGAGCGTCCCATCCAATGCGGCCCGCTTTTGCTAAGCTAAGCCTTGCACCGGTTATGGGTTCCTGGGATGCATCCTCGTAACTTAGTAATTATCACGCTGATCGCCCTCTGTCACGCGCAACTTTCGGGGCAGGCGTTGACCAATGCGTTACCCGCGCCCCCCGAACAGCCCTCCGTGGTCATTGCCGATCCAACTGACGGGCCGGCCGCGCAACTCCCTGACGACCCCGGCCAGGAGATGATTCCCGTTGCCCAGGCCGAGCCAGCTCCGCCCAGCGGCGTGCCCGTTCAGCTTGACGCCGACGGCCAAACGCATGTAGGCGACGTGGTCACCCTGGACGGCAATGTGGTGGTGCACTACCAGGACTACATTCTCCGCGCGGATAAGGTCGTCTATCACCAGTCGACATCGGAACTTGAGGCGGACGGCCATCTCCAGGTCTCCGGCGGCCCCAACGGCGTGCTCATCAACGCCACTCACGGCGACATGCGCCTCAACATGCACACCGCGCGCTACTACAACGTAAGCGGCTCGCAGGGCATCCACTCCGGCGGCCGCACCACCGTCTACTCCACATCCACCCCGTTCCTGTTTACCGCGAGGGTGGTGCTGCAGACTGGCGACGACCAATACCGCCTCATTGACGGCACCATGACCAACTGCCGCTTTCCCAGGCCCGACTGGAAGATCATTTCCCGCTCCATCAACCTGGAAAACAACACGGCGTCTACATCGAACTCCATATTCAAGCTTCTGGACATTCCCGTGTTTTATCTGCCCTACCTTCGTCATCCGGTGGACGAGAACGGCCGCGAGAGCGGATTGCTGATTCCGGTCCTCAGCAACTCGTCCATCAAGGGCTTCATCGTCGGCGAGCAGGTTTACTGGGTCATCAACCGCAGCATGGACATGGTCGCCGGCATGGAACTCTACAGCAAGCGCGGCTGGGCGCCTAACGGCGACTTCCGCTACAAGGGCCGGAACCTCGACCACCTGATCGTGCGCTGGAATGCCTTGCTCGACCGCGGCGTCGAACAACAGATTGGAAACACTCTGCCCACAGGCGCAACACAGCCAGGCACGCAGCCTTTCGCCACGCTGCCAGGTCCCATTGGCTATGAACGCGTGAACCAGGGCGGAGTAGATACAGTGGCCGAGGGGCGCAAGGACTTTACGCCCCAACTCCATGCCGCCGGCACTGTCGAATATCTTTCCAGCTATCTCTACCGGCTGGTCTTCAATGACAACTTCTCACAGGCCATCAGCTCTGAAGTGGCCAGCGACGTCTCGCTTACGCACGACCGCAATGGACGAATCCCGTCCATTTCGCTGGACCGCTTCGAGACCTTCGCCAGCTCGGCCAACGGCGACGAGGCGAGGATTCTGCACCTGCCCAGCCTGCGCTACGACGTGCTCGATCGGCCTTTAGGTTCCTCGCCTGTTTACTGGGGCCTCGGCTCTTCGCTCGCCTACCTCAGCCGCTCCGAGCCCCGCTTCCATGCCCGCAACGTGGGCCGTTTCGACCTCTATCCTCATCTTGCCCTGCCTTTCAGCGCCGGCGGCTGGAGTTTCGTCCCCGAAGGCGCCTTCCGTCTCACCGCCTACTCCATCAGCCAGATCCCAGACCTTGCCGACCTGCGCCACGGCGTCCCCACCATCAGCCACGATCCGCTCGACCGCATCGATGCCGAGGCCTCCGTGGACATCCGGCCGCCGGCCATTGAGCGCGACTTTGTGCTGGCCCGCTGGAACCGCGTCCTGCGCCATGTCATCGAACCCGAGCTGACCTACCGGTATGTGGGCGGCATCGGAAAGCAGGCCCAGAACGTGCTCCTGGTCGACACCACGGACACGGCCACCGACACCAACGAAGCCGGTTTTTCGCTCACCCAGCGTTTTTACCTCCGCCCCAGAAACGAGCAGCCCTGCACAAGAGCCGACGTCTCCAGCACCAACGCTTCGAGCGCCGACGCCTCCGGCCCGTGCCCGGCGCGCGCCCGCGAGTGGGCCAGTTGGCAGATCGCCCAGAATGTCTTTATCGATCCCAACTTTGGCGGAGCGCTCATCCCCGGCCGCCGCAACGTCTTCGACTCCACGCTCGATATGAGCGCCGTGGCCTTCCTCACTTCGCCGCGGAACCTGGCGCCCATCACCTCGCGCCTGCGCTTCGAGGCTATCGACAGCCTGCGCATCCAGTGGGATCTGGACTACGATCCCAAGCTGGGCCAACTGAGCTCCGACAACCTCTACGCCGGTTACAGTTGGGGCCGGACCACCGTGGGCCTGGGCCATGCCCTGCTCAACGCCGTCGACGAAAGCCGGGGCGCGGCCTCCACCATCAAGAGCCAGCAGTTGCAGCCCTTCCTCGCCATCGGCAAGCCCACTGGCGCCGGCTTCAACCTCGCCGCCAATGGCGGTTACGATTTCGTCCTCGGCCAGTTGCAATATGCCGGCATCCAGGCAACCTACAACTGGGGCTGCTGCGGCCTCACCTTCGGCTACCGCCGCTTCCAGCTCGGCTCCGTTCGCGACGAAACCCAATATCTCTACAGCTTTACCCTGGCGAACTTCGGCTCCGTAGGCGACATCCGCCGCTCCAACTCCATCTTCCGCGATCCCACCCTGCCGCCTGCCTATTGAAGTGAAACCGGCAAGAACCGCAAATCTCACCCTTGCTGAAAATGCTCAGCGTAATCTGTTGAGACAACATCGGCGAAAAAGTGACTTCCGGATTGGCGACGGGTACCGGTGATCCGCCAGCAACCGCGAAAGCGCTCGTCATTCCGAACGCAGTCGAAGGATCGCCGCTCGATTCGCCGATTGTAGCTACTTCTTCGCTGAGGGAATAGCTCTGAGCATTTTGGCTTCGATAAAGGGCGCCCATGTCCTCCCATCAACTGAGACTTCGCCGGTCTCGGTCGCGCTCATCGAGTCCGGGGAAATTACGAGTGGCATCTTCAACAGATATTGCTTGCCCGCAAGGATGAACTTTCCTGTCCCGGTGAATGTATTTCCGTTAGGGACTAATGTTCCTGAGAATATAGTTCCATCGGCGTAGTACCAGTTACTTGAAAAGTCTTTGTTTGATGAATCGTATGTGTCTATGCCAAGGGCGACGGTCATACCCGATCCCTTTTGCTTCTCAATCGTCCTCATGACGAAACCGCCTAGAGTCATTTGAGTGGTGGCTTCGCCTGCGATCTCGCCACCAGGTCCCCAGGGCCCGGGCTTGACCTCTCCTTCGTACTTCCAATGTCCGAGGAACGCATGCAATTTCGTTAGTTCAGGATCGGGCTTGGGACTTTGCTGGGCAGATGCCATGGCCCCCATGGCAAAGAGCAACGTTGCGGCGAGAAGCGAAGGCAAGAGCTTGAATCGATGCATAGGGTTCCTCCTGGCAGATTTCCCTCCCGAGAGAGCCTGGAATACGCGGGATGGGAATAGCGCGACCGTGGGATTATGCGCTCGATTCCCGCTCCGACAGTGCAGGTTGGCGCACCGAGTGAGTGTTTACTAGATCTTGTCGGCGATGAGTGTGATGGCCGATACTGGCACCTGATAATACCCGAGCTTTGCGTGTGCCCAACCGCTCATTCCCCGCGGTTTGACAAAGTAGATGCCAGAATCCGTGAGCGATATCTTTCCCTCAATCGAGAGCCCCCGAACCAGCCTGTTCCCTATTCCCTGTTCCCTATTCCCTGTTCCCTATTCCCATCACCTTTCCCTCCCTTCCGCGTCCACTCCCTATCGCCTGGAAAATCGTCTCCCCCGGCCGGGCTCAAGTCCCCCCGCTGGAGTATCCTTTCCTCAGAGGAACTTAATTTGTCGCACCTACGTTTTTTGGCGGTTTTGCTGGCTTTTTCGCTCACCGCCGGCTGCAAAGCCCAGACCGCGTCCGACCCCACGCTCGACCGCCGCATCGAGGTCACGGTTCGCTCCCAATTCAACGTCCCGCAGGATTACAACGTTGTCCTCGGCGTCCGCAAGCCAAGCTCGTTTACCGGCTACGACGATTTGCCCATCACTCTCTCCCACGGCGATCATTCGCAGGTCGTGGACTTCCTGATCTCGGCTGACGGCAAGACGCTGGCGCATCTTGGGACGTTCGACCTGACCAAGGCCCCCGGCTCCGACATCGACATCGCCGGCCGGCCGATCCGCGGCAATCCGGCCGCCAAGGTCACCGTCATCAGCTTTGACGACCTTGAATGTCCCTACTGCGCGCGCATGCACCAGGCGCTGTTCCCGGCCACCTTGAAGCGCTACAAAGACCAGGTGCGGTTCGTCTACAAGGACTTTCCGCTCAGCGAGATTCACCCCTGGGCCATGCATGCGTCAGTGGACGCCAACTGCCTGGCCGCCCAGAGCGGCGATGTCTATTGGAACTACGTCGATTACCTCCATTCGCATGGCGAAGAGGTCAGCGGCCCGGACCGCGATCAGACCCGAAGCTTCGCGGCCCTGGACCGCATCGCCCGCCAGGAGGCCACCGTGGCCAAGCTGGACTCCACCAAGCTGGACGCCTGCCTCGCCAAGCAGGACGAATCCGCGGTCAACGGTTCGCTGAAGGAGGCATCGGCTCTTGGCCTCGATGGAGCCCCGGCCTTGTTTATCGACGGCGAACGCATCAATGGCGCCGTCGCTGAGGAAGAGGTCTGGATGGCAATTGACCGCGCGCTGCGCGCCGAGGGCGAAAAGCCTCCAGCCGAACCGGCCGCATCCCCGGCAGCCCCGCCCATGCCCGACGGAGCTGGTAAAGCCGGAGCCGCTAAATAGGTGCTCGCCATGCTATCGGAAAACCGGTCTGTGGATTTATCCTTGAGTGCCGGGGCCTTCACGGGTCCCGCAGGAGTCACCAGGTTGCAAGTTGAATCGCAAGTTGAATCGATTGCTCGAATGCGTCTGCGCGTTGCTTTCTTGATTCTCATCGCCGGAGCGTCCCTGGCCGGTATCGCCGGATGCCATCGTTCGCCGTCCGCGGACGTAGTGGCCACTGTAAACGGCAAGGAGCTGATGCGCGCGGAGCTGGACCGCAACTACAAAGCTAGCCTGGGCGATGCGCCGCAGAAGCTCTCCCCGGAGGAAGCCGACATTCGGCGCCTCACCATTCTCCACCAGATGATCACCGACGAAATTCTGGAGCAGCGTGCCGGCAAGCTGAACCTTGCCGCCTCCGATGAGGATGTGAACGCCAAGATCACGGAGCTCAAGGCGCCTTACACGCAGGAGGAGTTCGACAACCAGCTCAAGCAGCGCGACATGACTTTGGACGACCTAAAGCGCAACATTCGCCGCTCCCTGACCAAAGACAAGTTGATCAACAAGGAGATCGAGTCCCGAGTCAACATTACCGACGCTGAAATCTCCACCTACTACGCTGCCCACAAGGCGGAGTTCAATCTAATTGAGCCGCAATATCACCTGGCCCAGATTATCGTTACCAGCGCGCCCGCGCAGCAGTCCGGCAACCTGCAAAACAGCAAGGCCTCCAACGATGCCGACGCCAGAAAGAAGATCCAGATTCTGCACAACCGGCTCGAAAGCGGCGAGGATTTTGGCGCCGTGGCCATGAACTTCTCTGAAGATCCAAATACCGCCTCCAATGGCGGCGACATGGGCTTTGTGGCGGAGTCGGCGCTAAAGGCCGACCCCCAGGTCTATGACGCCCTCAATAAGCTCAAGCCCGGACAGTTCACTGATGTTATGCCTCTCGCTGGACCTGGAAACAAGCCCATCGGCTACGCCATCTACAGGCTCCTCTCCCGCGACCCCGCCGGCCAGCGGGAACTGAACGACCCGCGCGTCCAGCAGGCCATCCACACCACCCTGCACAACAACCGGGTGCAACTGCTTGAGAACGCCTACTTCGAGAAACTCCAGAATGAGGCCAAGATTCAGAACTACCTCGCCGACCAGATTCTCAAGCAAGGCGCGCAATAACCTGCGCGTCTCAGAACCCCACTCATCGTCTGAGTGCTGGGAACCCCATTTTGACGTCGGCGTGCTGGGTGCCCCATTCGGGGGACCCTCTGGGTCGGCGTTCTTTGCGCATGAGTGGGATCAAACTCCAATCCCTCACCGCCACCACTGCGACCGAATCTCCTGCTCCGCAACCACCTCGCACGGCATCCCCGGTTCGGGCGACCACAACTTGAGATCCTCCACTGCGAAGACCCTCTCAATCGGCTCTGCCCACGGATGCAGTGCCAGATCGAAAAGTCCCCAGTGAATCGGCATCAGCTTCCCGCTGGCACCTAGTGCGCGAAAGCTCCGCACCGCTCCTTCCGGCCCCATATGGACATCGGCCCACAGCGGATTCGAAGCGCCGATTTCAAGCATGGTCAAATCGAACGGGCCATACGTCTCGCCAATCTCGCTGAAGCCGGGCCACTCTCCCGAGTCGGCCCCGTAATAGACGCGATGCTCCGGACCGGCAAGAACAAACGAAGCCCACAGCGTCTCAAAGCGATTGAAGAGGCTGCGTCCCGAGAAATGCCGCGACGGCAGCGCCGTAATGGTCAGCGAGCCAACTTTAACCTGCTTCATCCAATTCAGTTCCGTGCACTTCCCCGCATCGACGCCGAAGCGCGCCAGAATAGCCCCCACTCCCAGCGGGGTAATCCATCGCGCCTGCCGCAGGTTCTCCATCTGCGCCAGACGCCGAACCGTGCCTTCCCCCAGATGATCGTAATGATCGTGCGAGATCAGCACCGCATCGATCGCCGGCAAAGCTTCAAGCGCAAGCGTAGGCGGAAAGAACCGCTTCGGACCGGCCCACTGCGTCGGAGCCGCGCGCTCATCCCACACCGGATCGATGAGCACGCGCACGCCGTCAATTTCAACCAGGGACGAAGAGTGCCCGAACCAGGTCACGCGCAGCCCGGACTGTGGGCTTGTTTGATAAATTCGCGGGTCGGTGTGAAACGGCCCCGGCGCCTGCTTCGGCGACCGCGCCGCCGCTCCAAATAAGAATCGCGGGCCGATCTTGAAAATTATCGATAGCCCACCCACCTGGGTCGGCACCGGGTTGAGGTATCTGCGGCCAATCCGCTCGGCTGGAAGAAGGGTCATGCCTGTTTGATGGCGAATTGTAGATCGAGATTCGGAGAAAGGCCACACTCAAGTACTCCGGCGGCACACCGTCATGCGATCATGTGGATTACGGCTCGCACGCGAGCGCAAGAGGGCTGCATGAACGGATGGGATCGCAAGTTTATTGAAATGGCAGCGCTGGTAAGTTCGTGGTCGAAAGATCCCTCGACGAAGGTTGGCTGCGTGATTGCCGACTCTGACCACGCCCAGCTTTCCGAGGGCTTCAACGGGTTTCCGCGCGGCATTGCCGACGACGAGCGCCTTCATCGGCGGGAGATGAAGTATCGCCTCATCGTCCACGCCGAAGCCAACGCCATTGCCGCCGCGGCCCGCAACGGTCACGGCCTGAAGGGCGCCACAGCCTACGTTACTTTCTGTCCATGCCCTCAATGCGCGGCGCTGCTGATTCAGGCTGGGATCGTCAGGGTGGTCACCATTGCAGGCGCAACTCCCGCCCATTGGCTGGCAGAATGCGAGATCGCGCAAGCCATGTTGCGCGAGGCCGGCGTGATTTACGAAGAAGCCCAGCGACCCGCCTGAAAACACCTCGTAGTTTTGAACTAGCGCGGCCGTAGCCCCTAGCGGGATCCCCGTACTGAAAACTGTGCGGAGATCCCTCAAAGGCCACTCGACCCTAGAATTGTAGCTTTGCCCCGAACTGAATCTGCCGGGAGGTTGTGGACGTCGCTGTCACCAGGCCGGCGGTCGGCGAGATGCCCGAGCCCGCCGCAGAGTAGACCACCTCGTTCGGCGTCAGGAAGTTTGTGCGGTTGATGATGTTGAAGAACTCCGCACGGAACTGCAAGCCAAGCCGTTCCGTGATGTGCGAGTTCTTTGTCGCCGAGAGGTCAAGCTCCGATAGTCCCGGCCCGGTCAGGGAATCACGCGAAACATTGCCGTAAGTTCCGGTGGCCGGGGGAAGAAACGCAGCGGGGTTGAAGTATTGGCTGGCCGTGCGCGGATAGAGGTTTCCGTGGAATGCCGGGTTCCAGTTGGGCCGTACCGGATTGCGTGTGTCGCCATTACCGGTGGGGTTATAGCCCAGCTGCGGTGTGAAAGGAAAGCCGGTTTCGAGGGCGACAATGGTGCTGACAGTCCAACCATCCGCCAGGAAATCGACTGGCTTCGATGCGTGGTTGAGGAATCGATGCTGCGGTCCGAAGGGAAGCTCGTAACTGCCATTGATGGAGGCTGCGTTACGCACGTCGGTGGCCGCGGGGCCCCAGTCCAACTTGGGATCTAACGGGAACTCGACAAAGGCGGGCGTGTTGCCGCTGACGCTGGTGTTCCATGCCGAGCCGTCGTCGAGGTTCTTTGACCAGGTGTAGTTGCCGCGGAACTGAAAACCGTTTGCAAAGGAGCGGCGCACATCCACTTCCAGCGCGTTGTAGAGACCCACGCCCTGCGATACCCACGATGTGGAGTTGGCGAGACTCGGATTCGCATTCGCGGCGTTTGTGGGATAGAAGAGCGATCCATTGGCGAGATAGGTCGGCACAGGCTCGTTCATGTCTTCAGAGAGAATCTGATGATAGCTGTGCGAACCCACATAGGCAACGGTGAGCGAGGTGTTCGACTCAACCTGCTGTTCGACACGCAGGCTCCACTCCAGCACCGCGGGCGTGGCAATGTCGGGCTGCACGTTGCTGGGCGAGACGAGCGCGCCGGCAGGCGGGGGAGTTCCGGGGGTGAAGGAGAGGTGGGAGACGGCGATGTTCTTGATGGATTCGGCGGTGTTAAAAGGCGCCGTCTGATCGAGGCGATAATCGAGCGTATCCAGCAGGCCATGATAGAGGCCGAAGCCGCCGCGGATTGCGGTCTTGCCGTTGCCCCACACGTCCCAGGCAAATCCGACGCGCGGCGCAGGCAGAAACTTAGCACGGTTGTTTGTGAGCGCCGAACTGCCGACAATCGGTTGCGTCTGCAGGACGCCGTTGACGAGAGCATAGTTGGCCGCGCGCCCCTGTGCTTCGTTCCAACCGTCGGTCGACTCGAAGCGGAATCCAGCGCGCAGCTCGAGCCTTGGCGTCACTTTGACCGTGTCTTCGACGAAGCCGGCGCCCTCAAAGGAACGCCAGCCCAGTTCGGTGGGGGAGGGAACAACGGTGAAGGTCTTCACCGTGCCTTGCAGGAAGGTGGCCAGCGTACCGAACGAAGCCTGCCCATACTGGTCCTGCGCAAGCAGGTCATTGGATTGGAGGCGCTGCAGCCAAGCGCCCGCCTCAATCTGGCTCCTGCCATGCGACCAGTAAACGTGATCGTCGACAGTGAAAAGATTGCGTGCCGTGGTGTTGTTGCTGCCCACGTTCAGGCCGGCCTGCGTGATTGCCGATGCGCCATTCGATGCGGTGCTGCCGCTGATGACGATGGCTCCGATGGGCTTGCCGCTGACCCAACCGGACAGATTGATCGGCGTGTACCCGGTGAAGAAGAAGCTGGCGCGCGAGTAGCCGAAGCGCGCCGTGTTGAGCAGCGAAGGAGAAAATACATGCTGCTCCTGAATGCTGGCCACCTGCTCGCGCAGGCTCTCGTTGATCAGGCTGAGCGGATTCTGCGAGGGCGTGTTGGCGCTGCTGTCGTCAACGGTGTAGACGCCAAAGAGCAAATCGTTGGCGGCGAGATTGTCGTCGAAACGAGCGGTGCCGAAGTTCTCGCGGATCTTTTGCTGCGGATGGCTGAAGGCTTCCGCAATACCGCCGCCAAGTTCGGAACCATTCGCAACCGGCCATAGCGCCAGCAGCGGCTGCACGGCGGCGTTGACGCCAATATGCTGCTCGACACCCGCCGAGTCGGGCAGATACCCCAGCCGCGCCTCGTTGTCCGGAACCAGCGTGACCGCGCTCAGTCCCCAGTTTTGCCGGAAGCCTTCGTAGTTGCCGAACAGAAAGAACTTGTCGTGGCGAATGGGTCCGCCGAGCGAGCCGCCGAATTGATTGCGCTGGAATTCGGGGATCGATCCAACGTCGAAGTAGTTCCTGGCGTCGAGCGCGCTGTTGCGGATGAACTCGAACGCCGCGCCGTGCAGCTTGTTGGTCCCGGAAGAGGTGACGATGCTGACCTGAGCGCCGTCGCGCTTGCCGAAGGCCGCGCCGTAAGTATCGGTGGCCACGTTGAACTCGCGAACAGCATCCACGCCCAGAAGTTCGCCGCTGGTGCCGCCCGGCGTGACATTGATAAGAGAGGCGCCGGTGTATTCAATGCCATTGAGCAGGAAGACATTGTCCTGGGGGCGGCGTCCGCTGACGGCAAACATGTTGCCGACAGAGGAATTCGAGGTGCCGATGCCGCCGGAGCGCTGGTTGGTGTAATTGACCGTTGCCGGATTCAGTGTGAGCAGTTCATCGAAGCTGCGGCCGTTCAGGGGCAGCTCTTTGACCGCGCGTTCATTGATGAGGCCGGCAGTCTGTTGAGTTGTAGTATTCACGCTGCTTTGTTCGGCGTTGACAACGATCTGCTGCTGGCTCTTTTCTACGCCCAGCGCGAAGTTCAATTGCAGGCTCTGTCCAATGGCCAGAGAGATGCCGCTTTGCCGTCCGGTCTCAAACCCGTCATGGGCCACCGAGACCAGATAATCGCCGACAGGCACGGAAGGAGCGTAGAACCGGCCGTCACCGTTGGTGGCAAGTATGCGTGTCGCGCCGGTTTCAATCTGGCGCACGGTTACCGTTGCGCCGGCCAGCGACGCCCCAGTTGAATCCTTGACCAGGCCGCTGATGGATCCACCAACGATCTGTGCGTGTGCGGCCACTGAAAGAACAAGCAGCGGCAGAACGGCCAATATGCGATGCAGCTTTGTGGTGAGAATCACGTTGCCTCCGAGGAAGTGGGTTGCATGTGCGGCCTATCGAGAGGCCGGCGCGTTCAGGTGAGCGTGGGACCGGTGGATTCCCTGGTCTTGCGCTCAACATTCAGTTTGTGTGGGGACGGGCGTGAGCTAGCGACAACAACAACAAGCGCTCCGCTGCTGGGCGGAGGCGTGTAGCCGGGAAGGGGAAGAAGCGAAGCTCATTGCACCTTGATGTGTATTCCGGAATGGGGCGATTTTTTCTTACGCTGGAAATAGAAAAGCCGCGTCAGCTGAGGCTGAAACGCGGCCATGTGGAGAATCGTTGAATCTTTTCGGATTCACCCACACAGCCTGAACTGCACGCAACAACTTGCGTCGCTCACAGCCGGGATGATTCGAATCTCCATCGGTCAAATATATCTAAACCGGGAATCGGCGTCAATCTCAACCCTCAATGGCGTCCCCTGCGCCGTCGACTCGACTTCTCGGAAACCCTCGACAGCCGAAAGAAGGCGCAAGAAAAACGGCCCCCTCAGTTAGAGAAGGGCCGTTTCTTTTGAAGAACGAACCGAAATTGCTTACTTCAGGTTGCCGCTCGAATCCATGGTGATACCGCCAGGACCCGCATTCTTCTTCTCTTCGTTGGCTTTACGCGTACCCATCGCCTTGGTGCGCCAATCCTCCGCAGCGGCGAGATCTGCCTTGACTGCGGCGGTGTCGCCATAATCCACGTCAGCCTTGCGCCGGTAAATCAGGTTGAGATAGGCCATGGCGTCGTCATAGTTGGCCCGATTCGCCACCGCATCGTTGAGGTACTTCAAGCCCTCGTCAACCAGCGGACCATTCTGGGCCTTGAGAGGCTCCATCACCTTCTTGGGCGCCTTTAAATTGCCTTCGCCATCGTCGTTAACGCCGGCTGACTGCAGGGCTGTCAGAGTGTTTTCATGTGCCTCGGTCCAGTCGATAACGCCAATCGTATATGCGGCCTCGGGATCCTTCGGGTCCACGGCCAAAACCTTCTTCTGCCATTCCTTGGCGTCATCCAGCTTCTTGATCTGGAAATAAATACCCGCGACCTGCTTCAAACTATTGACATCGCTTGGGTCCTTGACCAGAACATCCTTGAAGATATCGATGGCCTGATTCGCGGTCTTCAGGTTCTCCACGGTATCCAGGCCGGGCACAACGTTCTGGGCCAGCGCGGTGGCTAGATAGGTCTTTGCCATAGGCAGGCTTGGGTCAAGTTGCGTCGCTTTCTGGAAGTGACCGATCGCCTCTTCATAGTGGGCGCTCTTGTACGCTTCCACTCCCTTGTTCAACTGGTCGCGGGCTTGAAGCTGGTCGCACCCGCTCATGGAAAGCACCATGCCGGCAAGGGTAACCGCTAACGCCGTAATACGTGCGGGTCCATTCATGATCGTATCCTTCTCCTTCGGGCGAGAGCCTATCGGTTGCGCGCCCGGAATCTTTTTACAACTGGCCGCGGGCGGGAGCACCCAAAACCAGGATTGAAAAATTGTACTCCCGTTTCCGTCCGGCTTTACCGCTTCCGGACGTGGCTGGCTAAACTCTGGAAAATCAGGGAAACTCGATCCATCCCTCTTTCTCAGCCGTCCAGCCTGAATCTTGCACCTGAAACTCTCTGTCTGCGCCGACCGCATGACCGATACCGGCTAACCCAGCGACTCCCTCTGCATTGGGAATCCCTGCGGCGCCTAGCTATTGGCCAGCCTGAATCTTCGGCGTCATCAACCCGATGTGATCCACGTTGGCCGCACGGCCGATATCGATCACTTCGGCAATATAGGCGAAGTTGAGATCGTCGTCGCCCCTGACGAACATGACGCGCTCGGCACGGTTGGCGTAAATCTCTGTCAGCCTGGACAGCAAATCGGTCTTGGCCACATCCGTCTCGTTGATCTTGTATGCCGGCGGCGCGCCGGGACGATACAGAACCTGAACGACGATGGTGCGGTCATTGGGCTGCTGCTGCTTCTCAGGGTTCTTGGGCGGCTGGGGCACCAGCGCATCCAGGCCCTTTGGAGTCACCGGCACGATGACCATGAAGATGATCAACAGCACCAGCAGAATGTCGATCATGGGCGTAACATTGATGTCGGACGAGTAGCCTCCCCCGCCTCCAGTCGTCATTGACATGGTTTCAAACTCCTCGTTTACTTGAAATCGTTAAGAGCCAGCACAACGGCAGACTTATTCGCCACCTGCGAGGTCGCCGGCCTTTTTCTGGGTCAGCAAGCCCACTTCATCCACGCCGGCAGTGCGAACGTCGTCGATGGCGTCTTCGACCGCCTTATACTGCGCCCGCGCATCCGCGCGAACATAGATCGTTTTGCCTGGCTTATCAGCCAGCTTGTCTGCCACCATCCGGCCGAGCTGATCGGGAGCGACCTTGTCCTGCCCCAGGAACAAACCACCATCGCGAGTGACAGCGACCACAATGGCGTCTTCCTTGTCAGCGTCGGGCATGGCAACGGCGTTGTCCACTTGCGCCATATCGATCTGGACCTTGTTCTGGAGCATGGGGGTGATCACCATGAAGATGATCAGCAGTACCAGCATCACATCCACCATGGGTGTGACGTTGATATTCGAGTTAACCTTGGAGCCTTCGTTACGAACCGCGATTCCCATTGTTAAAACTCCGTTGCCTTTGAATTTCCGTCCCGGATGGCTTCCGGCATTGCTGGAAAGCAGGCGTAGTCTGCGCGAGGTCGAAAGCGGTGGGCAGGAGAGATTTCAGGTTCTCCCGCCCCCGAAGGTTCTCGCTCGAACCGACAGTCGCCTCGCTTAGCGCTTGTGGCTCTGCTTGATGAAGTAGTCGACGAGTTCGCTGGAGGAGTTATCCATCTCCACGTCGAAATTCTCGACACGACCGGTGAAGTAGTTGAAGGTCATGACGGCGGGGATGGCGACCAGTAACCCGAAGGCGGTGGTGACCAAGGCTTCCGAGATGCCGCCGGCAACTGCGCCGATGCCCGAAGTCTTCTGCGTGGCGATCTGCTGAAAGGCGTGCAGAATGCCGATGACGGTGCCGAGCAGTCCGACGAAGGGAGCGGTTGCGCCGATGGTGGCGAGAACCGAGAGGCCCCTCTTCAGTTTGGCGTGAACGATGGCCTCAGCCCTCTCCAACGCACGGCCGGAGCTCGCGATGGTCTCCTCGGTAGCGGTGCCACCAGAAGCGCGGAACTCTTGCAAACCAGCCGTGACGACCTCGGCCAGGTGGGACTTCTTGTTACGGTCGGCGATCTTGATCGCCTCTTCCAGCTTGCTGTCCTTCAATGCGCCGGCAACCTTAGGCGCGAACTCGCGCGACTGCTTGCGGGCGGCAGAGAAGTACAGGTAACGGTCGATCATAACGGCCAGCGACCAGATCGACTCGATGAAAAGCGTGATGGCGATGGCGCGAACAGCCCATCCCATATGATCCCACAGCCCCATGGGGCTGAAGCTGACCGTCTGCTCATCCTGGAAAAGTGCCAGGCTGCTGACCGTATGCGTAGCGAAGTGTGCGAGTTGAGCGAGAATCACTGAATCGTTCCTCCTAAGGAGTTTCTTGTGAACTGAAGACTATCCGCCGCGGCGGACTGCTGGGAATGCGGCTCTTTGACGATTCGCATTCAGGTCAAAAGCTAGGCTCCCTGTCAAGAATCAACAGGGAGCCAGGGTGTCTGTCATCCGCCCAGGGTGAAGATCACGTTCACCGTGGTTTCTACCTCTACCGGCTCATTATTGAGCAGGTAGGGTCTGTAGCGCCAGGACCTCACGGCATCCATCGCAGCCTGCTGCAACATGGCCGGCCCATTGATGACGTGCAGGTTTTCAATCGTTCCCGCCTTGGAGATGGTAGCCTGGAGCACCACCGTGCCAGAGACGCGGGCAGCCTTGGCGATCGGCGGATAGATCGGCTGCGTCTTCTGGATCAGCATGCCGACCATGACGCCGGCCGAGATGCTCACTTTTTTGGGCGGGGCGACCTTTACCTTGTTGGCCTGGTTAAACATGCTGTCGGTCACGCCGCTGGCGCTTCCACCAAGGCCTTCCATTCCGGCCACGCCGAAAGTGGAGGGTGGGGCTTCCTTCTCGGCCACGATGGTGATGTTATGTGGAATTCGCGTGGGCGCAGTCAGCTGGTTGTTCATCATCTCCGACTGCACATGGACAATGTGCACGACCTCGGGTGGAGGCGGAGGCGGAGGCGGAGGGGGCGGCGGAGGCGGAGCAAAAAGCAAGGTCTGCATGGCGCCCTTGGGCAACGCCTCGGGATAGATCAGCGGAATAAGGATAAGAAGCACAAGGATGGAACCGTTGACGATGCCTGTGAACATCATCCAACGGCCGCTCTTGGTCTTGATCCTGCCTCCGGATTCAAACGTAGAATCTTCAAACATGGCCAGCCTCGAATCGGGTGTTGGTTACTTCTAATTAGACACCGCGAGAACCGCAAATGTTCCCGTGCTCAAAAATCGTCCCTTTAGAAGCGTGTTCACCTTATCAGAACAACGCCTCACCTGCAAAGCCTGCTGCAAAAACTGGTGCAATTCTTGTCTCCCACATCTTCCCATGGCTGCACCGACGTGATCCCGTTACCGCGCCCAAAGCCGGTTGAATCAAGTGGCGCCTGACTCAAGAAAACCTCCCCTTGCGCACGGTTGTCTGTACCCGTTTGCTCAGGACGCACTGCCAATCCCTACACTCGCGCGCGCTTGGCGGCCGGTAGAGCCGTAGATTTGCCACGCTTCCCGCGCCACTCCTGCCAAGCGACCAACATTGGAGCGGCCACGGCGATCGATGAATAGGTACCGATTAGAATACCCACCACAAGCGCGAATGAAAAGCCTTTTAACACTGGACCGCCAAAAATATACAGCGAAAGCACCGTCAGGAAGGTCAGCCCCGACGTAAGCACGGTTCGGCTCAACGTCTGGTTAATGCTGCGGTTGACTACATCCGGCAGGGCCTCGCGACGGCTCATGCGCAAGTTCTCGCGAATGCGGTCGAACACCACAATCGTGTCGTTCATCGAGTAGCCGACCAGGGTAAGAATGGCCGCAATGACAGTCAGGCTGATCTCCTGATTGGTAAGCGCGAAAAAGCCCACGGTAATCAGCGTGTCGTGGAAGCAGGCCACCACCGCGGCTACGCCATAGATCAATTGAAAACGAAACCAGAGATACACCAGCATGCCCGCCATGGAGTAGAGCGTGGCCAGACCGGCCTTTGTCTCAAGCTGACGGCCTACAGTGGGGCCGACAATCTGGACATTCTGCACCGTGAACGGGTTGTTGTAGTGCGCCTGCAAAGCATTGACAATCTGCTGGCGCCCGGCGTCGAGCGCGTTCTCGTTGGTCTGCTCGGGCAGGCTGATAAGCACGTCATTGCCGGGAGCCGCGCTGACCTCCTCCTGGATGCTCTGGATGGTCGCGTCCTTGATGCCGGCCGCCGCGATCGCCTGGCGAATCGCTTCGATGTTTGGAGTCTGGGCGAACTGCACCCGCACATCCGTGCCGCCGCGGAAGTCCACGCCAAGAGGAACAGGACTATGCATTCCGCCGACCGGGTGCGTCCAGTGCATGCTCATCGAAACAATGCCCGCGATGCTGAAAATCATTGAAAAGGCGAGGAAGTACCACTTCTTCCCCAGCCAATCCACATTTACGCCGTGAAACAATTCCACTGGTTTTCTCCGCTTCCTGGAGGCTGGAGGCTCTCGGCGCCCCAGCTCTCAATTCTGTTTCGCCGGCGGCCAGCAAACTGTGACCGGCGGCATTGTTCCAAAACCTAGATAGACACCATTTCCCCTGGCTTCAATCTGTTCAGGTGCGCCTCGAAGATCACCCTGGAGACATACACCGCCGTGAAAAGGTTGGCGGCCAAACCTATTGTCAAGGTGACCGCGAAGCCCTTCACCGGGCCGGTGCCAAACATGAATAGAATGGCCGCCGAAACGATGGTCGTGACGTGCGTATCCACGATAGTGACCCAGGCATGGGCAAAGCCCTGGTCCACGGCAGCGGAGGGCGCCTTGCCGGCCCGCACCTCTTCACGAATGCGCTCAAAGATCAGAACGTTCGAGTCGACGCCCATACCGATGGTCAGAATGACTCCGGCGATTCCCGGCAAAGTCAAGGTGAGCGCGTTGGCGCCACCGGACATGGCACTGGAAAGGCCCAGCACGCCCAGCAAAATCACCAGGTTCAAGATCAGCGCCAGATCGGCGTTGATGCCCGAGCCGCGGTAATAGATGAGCATGAATATCATTACAACCAGCACGCCCACCACGGCCGCCATCACTCCCTCGCGAATCGAATCCGCGCCCAGGGACGCGCCGACAAACCGCTTTTCCAATTGCACCAGAGAGGCCGGCAATGCGCCGGTGCTCAGGAGCTTCGAAAGCGCGGCCACTTCATCCTGCGTAAAGCTGCCCGTGATTTCGCCTCGGTCGCGGATGGCGCTCTGGATGGTGGCCACCTCGCGAACCTGGTCGTTCATGACCACGGCCATGCTCTGGCCCACATTCTTGCTTGTGTAGTCGTAGAACCGGTCGCCGGCTTCGTTGGTGAGGGTGAACTGCACCTGCCGCCGCCCGGTGTTCGAATCGACACCAGGATCGGCGGAGCGAAAGTCGCTGCCGCCCACCACATACTGACGATGGAGAACGTACACGCCTCCGGTCTCCGAACCGCCCGCCAAAACGGGAGAGAAGGTCTTCAACTCCTCGTCCGCCGGTAAATTGCCGCCCACACTGGCCAGCCCATCCTGCTCGTCCTTATAAGGGCCGCCGACAACGGCGTGGACCTCCAGGCGGTTGGTTCCCTGGATGATTTTTTCGATCTCGCTCTCGTTTTCGACGCCCGGCAGCTCGACCAGAATCTCGTTGGCGCCCAGGCCATACTCCTGAATCACAGGCTCGCTGACGCCCAGCGCGTTCACGCGATCCCCGAGGGCAACAATGGCCTGCTGCACTGTCTTCTCTTCGAGAGCTTTCAGCACGGTCGGCTTCATGTTCAGCGTCCAGGCGTTGTCTGACCCGCTATCCAGGTTGTATTCGTTGGAATACTTGGTGTCCAGCAGCGTGCGGACAGCATTCGAGCTGGCCACCGGCGTGCCTTCAACCCGAATGAGCGTCGGCTTGGCTGGATCGGGTTTGTATACCTGCGAATAGGTGAGGCTGGCCCCCTTCAGATCCTGCTGAATCTGGGCCACCACGTTATCTGTCTCCGCGCTTACCGCTTCCTCAACCTTCACCTGCAGAATCAGGTGGGCGCCGCCGCGGAGATCCAGGCCGAGGTGAATTCTGCCACTCATCCCCTCGAGCAGGGCCTTTCCGCTCAGGCCCGACGGAATCCCGAAGATTCCATAGAGGCAAATCAGCAGCACTGCAATAATTAGAGCAATCTTGTTCTTGAGATTCTTCTTCATGATTCCGTTTCTCTACTTCAAATCGCTAAAAAGCCCGTCCGAGTCTTGAAAACCCGAAGGCGCGTGCTATGAACCCGAAGCGTCTTCCTGGGTAACGGAGGCAATCGCGTTCTTGGCTATCTCCAGTTTAAGGTTGTCCGGGGCTACGCGAATAATAATCGTATCGTCCTTGATGGACATGATGATGCCGCGAATGCCGCCGGCGGTGGTTACGCGGTCGCCGGTCTTGATCGACCCGAGCATCGCCTGCCACTGCTTTTGCCGCCTTTGCTGCGGACGGATCATCAACAGGTAGAGGATCGGAATCAACAGCAAGGGCAACAGCACCGTCAGCCCGCCACCTGCTGGTCCGGGTCCTGCCAAAATCAACGCGAAACTCGTCGCCACACTTATCCTTTGCTCGCCCCCAAGCCTAAAAAACTTGCCGCTCGTCAGGGCACAGGCACACACGGCCTTTCGCCGGGTGCCTTGGAAATGAATTTGTCTCCGGGAACGGTCCTGGCTGTCGGTTCAAATCCAGCCCAGGCTCTGGCCAAACGCCGGAATGGACGGCCTGACTGGCGTGTGACGGGAATCGGATTCCCATCGCGTGCCTGCATCCGTCCCTCAAAAACCCTGCCGCCGTCTGCTTCCTGTTCGACACAGCTTTCCTTTTGCGCTCCAGCGGCGGGAATTTGACCGTACAATCTTTTCCCTGTCTGCCCGGATCCCAAAAGAATGCCTAGAAAGATAAGATACGCCCCCCCGGTTGCGTGTCAAGGCGCATGGCGCGGGAATTGGCCTCCGCCCAGGCCGTCCCAACCCTTTATAAAGCCCTTACAGGTTGGCTACTCCATTTTTACTGGCTCGGGTTTCATCTGGAATCAGAACGCTTTCCGCTCCGGGCGCGCTTGAAGCAAGCCTGGATGGAGCCGCAAAAAACAGGAAGGGGAGTCGCCATCACATACGAATTAAAACCCGAGTATCTGTGGCTGGTTCCAGCTGCGATTGCCATAGGGTTCATGTTATGGATGCTCTGGAATCTGCACAGAGAGATCAAGCGCTAGGAGTTGCAGACCTTTGTCGGGCCTCTCTTGAACTGCCGTGCGGACTTGCCAACTCATTATTTTGCCGGCGTTTCCTGAGCCGCGACCGGAGTCTCCGCATCGTCGCCCGAATCCTCGACCAGAACCGCCGACCCTGGAACAATATCGAAGCTGACGGCATCCTTGCCGGTGGGGTGAAAGGTGATGCGCAGCGGCTCGCGCTGCCACTCGGCTCCATCGCAGGCCGGATCCGGGCGATTTTGCTCGTCGAAGGCCGCCAGCTTCTTAGACAGCACCGGCTTGCGTGCAGCCAACTGAGCCACGACGGCGTAGAGGCCCTTGCCGCTCGTTGTCACTCCGCAGTAGGCTCCGTAGTCGCGGAACCAGCTCACCTGGCTCACGCCGGGATCGTAATCCGGCAGCTTGAGCGGCGTCACCCGTCCGGTCACCCGGTCCACCATCAGCCAGGGTCCGCGCTGCCAGACCCAGTGACTCTGCTTGTCTCCGGGTAGCGTGTCGTTGATGCGCATCGCTCTGCGGACCACAAAGCTGCGGTCAGTCACGTCGTGAGAGTCGCCGGTGGTCCACTCCTTCAAAACGGCGTCTACGAGCAGAGGGCGAATCTTGAGCGCATCTTCATTGGAGCCTGCCCCTCCCGGATCGCCTGCCTTCGAGTAGGGCACGCGCTTCGTCGCGCCCAGCCCAACAACGTGCACCTTGCGCGGAGCCGCATGGGCCGGAGTTTCAAGCAGCATCGACGCCAGACTCAGCATCGCCACGGCAACCCGGATTGCAACCCTGGGGCCCTTGCTCATTTACCGCTCTCCTACAGCTCCGCTGCCTCCACGGCGCGCGCCACCCTGAATGCCGCGCCTTCGTTCAGGTGCGCGGCCAATACCTGCATCCCCACCGGCAGACCTGCCTTGGTGGCGCCGCAGGGCACGGTCACGCCGCAAATGCCTGCCAGGCTCGCCGTCACCGTATAAATGTCAGCCAGATACATGGCCAGCGGATCGCCGGTCTTTTCGCCCAGCTTGAACGCCGGCGTGGGAGCCGTGGGAGTCACGATTGCGTCCACCTCGGCGAAGGCGCGCAGATACTCCTCGGCCAGCAACCGCCGCACCTGCTGAGCCTTCCGATAATAGGCGTCGTAATAGCCCGCCGAAAGCGCGTATGTCCCCAGCAGAATGCGCCTCTTCACTTCAGCGCCAAAACCCTCGTCGCGGGAGTGCGAGTACATCGCGGACAAGGTCTCCGACTTGGGCGATCGATAGCCGTAGCGCACGCCGTCAAAACGCGCCAGGTTAGCGCTGGCCTCAGCCGTGGCGATCAAGTAATATGTCGGGACAGCGTACTTTGTGTGCGGCAGCGAAACCGGCTTGATGGCGCAGCCAGCCTTGTCAAGAGCCGCAATTCCCTTGTCAATGGCCGCGCGCACCTCCGGGTCGAGCCCCTCGGCGAAGTACTCCGCCGGAACGCCGATGCGGAGACCCGCCTTTCCCGATTCTTTGACCGGCTTATCGCTTTCGGCCGAGTAGTCGGGAACCGGGGCCAGTGAACTGGTTGCGTCCTTGGGGTCGTGGCCGGCAATCACGCCCAGCAGCGTAGCGGCGTCGCGCACATTGGCGGCAAACGGTCCCACGCGGTCCAGCGACGAGGCAAAGGCAATCAGTCCGTAGCGCGACACGCGCCCGTAGGTAGGCAATACGCCCACAACTCCGCAAAAACTGGCCGGCTGGCGGATGGAGCCGCCGGTGTCCGAACCCAGTGTGGCCACAGCCATGTTGGCTGCCACCGCTGCCGCCGAGCCGCCGCTTGAGCCGCCCGGAACCCGCTCCGTATCCACCGGGTTGCGAACCGGCCCATAAGCCGAGTTCTCGTTCGACGAGCCCATGGCAAACTCGTCGCAGTTGATCTTGCCCAGCAGCACCGCCCCCGCTGCTTCAAGTCTTGCCACAGCGGTGGCGTCGTAGGGAGGCCGATAGCCTTTCAGAATCTTCGACCCCGCCGTGGCCGGTGCTCCCTGCATCACCAGCACATCCTTGATTCCAACCGGAATCCCGGCCAGAGGCGCAAGCGGATCGCCTTTGGCGGCGGCTTCGTCCACGCGAGCGGCCTGTTCGAGCGCACGCTCTTTGGTCAGGCTCAGATAAACGTTCAGCCGCGGGTTGATTTGTGCAATGCGTTGGTAATAGCCGGCAGCCAGATCGGTAGCCTTGACCCGGCCCGAGGCAATTTCGGCGCGCAAGGCAGCCAGAGTCCTGGGCTTTTCCACAAACGTTTCCGCTGCTTTGACTTCGCTGGACAATCGAACCTTCCTTATCGAAATTTCATTGCTTCCCCGAGGCCTGCTGCCGCGCCTATCGCTCAATGACCTTGGGAACTTTAAAGAAGACCTGGTCGCTTTCCGGCGCCTGCGACAGCACGGCCGCCCGATCGAGCGAGGGTTGCACCTTATCCGCGCGCAGCTTGCTCGCGCCTGCCGAATCTCCCAACTCGCTCACCTGGGCCAGCGGCGCCACGCCCGCCGTGTCAAGCTCATTCAGCTCCGCCACGTAGTCCAGAATGGCATTCAGGTCGGTGAGCATGCCTCCGGTCTCGTCCGGAGTTAGCTCAAGGTGAGCCAGTTCTGCCACGCGCTGCACTTCTTCTACTGTTACTTTGGCGGCCATTCGAGATCTCCGTCTAATCGGACCCCGTCTGCCTGCGAGTTCCGCTGCCGGCGCTCGCCTCGGCAAAGCCCGAAGATAGAGTATAGCCCGCAGACCATTGCAGATCGCTCACCGCGATCCCAGCCTCCTTCCTCAATCCACTATCAAAGTTACGGTTACCGCGTGGGAGATACCGGTTGAAGTAAAGGTGACCGGAATCGTGTAGGTTCCAGTGGGGGTAGCGGAGCCGCCGCCTGAGCCGCCGTATCCCTGTTTTAGTCCCGCGCCTGAACTGGTGCAACTGGAGACGCCCGCCGAAACTACTGCCATCAGCAGGATCGGGAAGAGCGCTTTGACGAGCGCTTTCCGGCGACGCCCCAACGCCAGCGGCAACAGCAGCAGCCCGCAGACCATTGGAATCATGCGCCAGCCAGCCGGGCTCTCGATGCGCGCCGAACCGGGCGCCCCGGTCGAAATCTGAACTGTCACGCTTCCCGTGGAGCCGGCGCTCACCGTCGTCGTGGCGGGGCTGAACAGGCACAGCGCATTGGCCGGAAGCGTGCCGCAGGTGTAAGTGAAGCTCCCTTGGACTCCGCTGGCAGGAGTGATCGTCACCGTATAGTTAGCGGTCTGGCCGGCTGCCACGGAACTGCTGCTCGAGCCAGAGATTGCGACCGTAAAATCAAAGCCCGTTCCCGACAGCGCGACGCTGGCTGCGGAAGCCGCGGCGCTTGAGCTCACCGTCAACGCTCCTGTCGCGGCCCCGCTGGCAATGGGCTGAAACGTGACTGTCGCGCCGCAGCTTGCTCCGGCGGCGAGGCTGGCGGCGCAGGTATTCGTCGTCAGTTGAAACGGGCCGCTGACCACAAGCGCCAGCGACCCGATTGCAATGTTGCCGGTATTGCCGATCGTCACTGGCAGTGCGGCGCTCGATTGACCTACCCCCACTTCGGGAAAGGTCAACAGCGCGGGGTTGGCGCCCAACCCGCCCGATCCCTGGCCGGAACCGTTGAGCGACACCGAGGCCGGCGTCACGCCAAGCGTCGAAGAGGAAATCGTAAGCGTCGCGGCAGTGGCTCCAGTCGCCGGCGGGGTAAAAATCACCTGCACTGTGCAACTGCCACCGCCGTTCAGGGTAGTTCCGCAGGTGGTAATACCGATCGAATAGCTGGCTGCCGCCGGGCCCGTGATCTGAAACCCAACGTTGGCCATCGCCGCTCCGCCGGTGTTCGTCACCGTCACCGTTTGCGGCGCACTCGGCACTCCGGGCTGCTGCGTCGAGAAACTCAAACTGGAAGGGTTGACGCCGAAAGCCGCCGCGGTAACGCCGGTGCCGGTAAGCGCCACTGTCTGCGTGCGCAGAGCGTCGGAAACGGTGAGGGTGCCGGATTGGCTCCCCGACTGAGTTGGTGCAAAGATCACGCTGATAGTGCAGGCCGCGGGCCCGGTCAGTTGCGTTCCGCAGTTGTTGGAAGTCTGAAAGGCTCCGCTCACCGACACGCCGATCGAGGTCAGCACCTCGTTCCCCGCGTTCGTCAGCTGAACGGTTTGTGCCGCGGACAGCGTGCCCGTCGGCGTGGCTGGAAAACTCAACGACGTCGGATTCAGGCCGTCGGTCGCCGGTGCGGCCCCGGTCCCGGCCAGCGCCACCGTCTGAGTTCCGCCGCCATCGGTAAACGTCAGCGTGCCTGTCGCCGCCCCGGCTTGCGCGGGCGTAAACGTCACCATCACCTGGCAACTGGTGTTTGCCGCTAGCGTGGTTGTCCCGCACGAGTTGCTCGAAATCGTAAAGGGAGAAGTAATGGTAACTCCGCTGATCGGAACCGCCGTGGTCGGATTGTTGTTGCTGGCCTCAACCTGGAGAGGCGCGGATGTGGAACCCACCCCCACCGGCCCGAAATCCAGGCTACCGGGAGTCAGGCTGACCACGCCCGCCGCAGCCCCGGCGCCGCTCATATCCACCACCAATTGCCCGCCAGCCACGTTGACGCCGATGGTCATCAGGCCGGTGCGGCTTCCGGCCGCGCTGGGCGTAAACGTCACCTGGATCGTGCAGAACGACCCCACGGCCACGCTCGAATTGACACAATTGTCCGTCTCGCTGAAGTCACCGCTCATGGCGATGGTCGTTACCGTCAGAACCGTAGCGCCCGTATTCTGAAGGGTCACCGTCTGCGCGCTGCTTGCGGTGCCGAGCGCCTGGCTGGCAAAGGTGAGAGCGGTGGAACTGGCCGCGGCGGTGGTCAGGCTTGTTCCGGCTGTCGATAACGGAGTTTGCCATATTCCGCGCCCATAGGTCGCCGCCACCAACACCGGAGACACCGCGCTTATAGGAGCGGCGCTGAGCGCAACAACGGGCGCTTCCGGCAGTCCAGCTCCAAAAACCGACCAGCAGTTAGACGCCGCAACCGCGCAGCTTCCCACCTGGGTTGTGAAATAGACTCCCTCGTCCGTCGCGATATAGACCGTGTTGGCGTCCTGGGGATCCACCACAATGCTGCTGACTGGCGTCTCCGGCAGGTTTGCCGTCAGATCCGACCAGTGCGCCCCTCCATCGGTCGTGCGGTAGGCCACCCGCGCATTTTCAGTCGAACTCGCCGCTCCTTCGACCGTCACGTAGACCGTATTTCCGGTTGTGTCGTGGCTGTCGATGTAAATGCTGGAGATATCCATGCCGACCTTGTTCAGAGGGTCGGTGTCGTTGATCACCGGACCCAGCGTAAGATCCTGCCACACCGGCAAAGCGCCCGAGGCCGGGTTGATGGTTGCGCCCAGCACGTGGCCGGCCAGGTTCCCGCCGCCACTCGCGGAGCCGTACATGCCCAGGTAGACTTGCTCCACGTCACCCGGTAAAGCCAGCACATCCATTGAGCGAATCAGGGAATCGCCGCTGCAAGCGCCGCTCGTAGCGCCGTTGTCGAGAATCGGACTGATGGCGTTCGTCGCGCTCCAGCCGCTTCCGTCGGCCGGCCCGCGCCACACCCGGCAAGTTCCAACCAGCAACTGCGACGGGTCAATTGCATCCACGAGAAACGGCGCCGGCGTGGGCATGGTGTCTCCATCCCCACCCACATCCGCGTCGCTCACCACCGGAGCCGCTCCAAAATTCGCCGCCGTGCACTCTGGCGATTGCGCGCACAAGTAGATGGAGACTCCCGACTGGTTGTTTACATACCAGTTGGTGCTGTTGAGGGGGTCGATGGCCACTGGGCCGCCGTAGCCGCCAAGAATCTGGGGCCAGTCGATAGTGGCCGAAATGCTCTTCACGCCCGCGGTCCCGTTTACTCCCAGCCCGGCCATCATGGTGTAGGGAGTCGTCACAATCCCGGAGATGCTCACCACCTCGGCCAGCGAACCGAGACTACCGTTCAGGTTCTGGAAATGGCTGGAATCGGCCGCCGAGCAGACCTGTCCGCTTTCGCCCACCGCATCGGTCGAGCGCCAGAGCCCGCTGTCGTTGCCCACAAACACTTCCAGCGGATTGGCCGTATTCCAGGCCAGGGCGTGCTGATATTCGCCCACCTGGGCGCTCATGCACGACGTCGAATTGGTGGTGTTGCGCCACGCGCATCCCAGGGCCAGGCTGCATTTCCACAGATCGTTAGTGCCAGCCAGCAGCAGCGTATCCTGCCCTGCCCCTAAGCCCGCCGGCACCGCGGCCAGCGCCAGATTGTAGCTGCCGTCGGCGATCGTCGCCGCCCCTAACGATGTGTTGGTCTCGAGGGCGGCCGTGCTCCAGTTCTGCGCGAATGTCATGGTCTGGTTGCTGCACGCCGCGCCGCTCACGTTGCACTGGTCCTGCCACAGACCCTGGTCCTGGTCGTTCCCGTCCACGGTCCAGGCAAACGTGTCTCCGGTAGACGGATTGACCGCCAGCGTGCCGCGATAGATGGGGCAGGCGATCGAACCTGTGCTTCCCGGGCTCGTCGGGCAGAGAGCCGTGCCGAGGCCGGCGCCGGGCTGTGCTGTCATGCGCGTCCAGGTCACGCCGTCCGGCGACTGGTAGTAGCCGTGGAAGCGCACCGCCGCCACAAACAGTTGCCGCACCGGGTTCCACACCACTGAAGTGGCGGCATTGCCGTCGGGCGCTGCAAAAGCAGCCAGCGGCCCTTGGACATAGTTTCCGCTGCTATCCGTAACGGTGGCCAGGTGCCACGTGGCGCCACCATCGGATGAGTAATACAGCCCCTCGTAGCTGTTGCCGGTCTGCTCCGCATTCACCAGCGTGCCTTCGTAAGCCTGCGACACCGCCGCCACCACCACTTGCGGATTGACGGTGCTCCAGGCAAACCCCGCGAATCCCTCCCCGGCAAAACTGAAGTTCTGGGCTCCCAGGCCCTGTTCGGCGTCGTCGGTTGCAGAAATCAGGGTCCAGCTATTTCCGCCATCGGTCGAACGCAGAATGCCGCCGCCATAGTAGGAGTCGAGCGCGTCGTTCGGATCGCCGGTGCCGGCCAGAATCACTCGCGTCCCCCCCGGCTGAACCGTCAGTGCGCCAATGCTGATGGAAGCGTCCGCGGCTCCGCCCAATGCCGCCAGTGTGTCGGTAAGCGGCGTAAAAACCACTGAGGAAGCGTTGGATGTTCCTGCATTTTGCGCCACCCACACCCCACCCCCGGTTGTTCCCAGGTAAAGGTGGTTGCCGGTCGCGTCCGAAGGGTCCAGGGCCACTGCTGCCACGCGGCCCGTCACCAGGCCAAACCCTGGAGTCTGCACGGCCGTCGGTCCCAGGGGCTGCCAGGTCGCGGTTTCCGCGGTTGCAGCCTCGATTCCCGCCATTCTTGTCTGCCCAGCCGCAACTTTGCTGACTGAATGCCTAGCGGCCAACCCGTGGGCAGAGGTCCAGCCTCGCTCGGCCAGGAACCGCTGGGCCTGAATCACGCGCGGAGGCAGATTCGCCTGTTGCGCTCTGGCTTGCGCCTGCTGAACCGCACCTGCCGCCTGCGCAGTTGCCGGCCGGGCCGCTGCAACCACCAGCGCCGATGGAACCAATGTTGCCAGAACCAATGTTGTCAGAACCAATGTTGCCCGGGGGATGGCCCGCCGAAGAACTGCCAGCGCACCCTGATGAGCAATAGAGACACGCCGCCCAACCGAAGCCATCGGTATGGGCACACCAACCTTTTTTTCGAAGATAAGATTTTTCACACGCGTCCGGAATCCGGTTCGAGCCTCCCCTCACCGTCAACTTCCGTGGGGGACGAACGCAGGAGCCTTGGGAATTACGCAATGTGAAACAAGCAGTTTCCGGAATTGGAACTGTGGCCCATTATAGGGCCGCCCAAATCCAAGCCGCAAGCGAGGACCGGTGCATAACTGCAGGCCGCGCCTTGAAATTTCCAAACCTCCCCGCAATGCGGGGGCTGAAGCCCCGATTCATTTTTTGGCGGATTTGCGGCACGGCTGAAGCCATGCCCTGTTACAAGGCCTTCCGATGTATCCCGATTGAACGCGCACTGCAGAAAGCTGAAAGCTGGAAGCTGGCTTTCACCACCGTCCCCAGGCGCGGCTCATGTAGTCGGCCAGCGTCATGCTGATAAGGCCCAGGAAGATGAAAATCCCGGCGATGACGGTGAGCTTGGTCAGCTTGGTGCTGTATTTCACGCCCATGAAGAAGAGCACCACCAGCATGGCCTTGCCGGTTGCAATGGCCAGCGCGACAACGGGATTCCAAACGCCCAGTTCGAGAAACGACGCCCAGACGGTCAACCCCGTGCCAAACAAAAGCGCTAAGAGGATGACGACATAGACTGCCGGGCTGACAATGTGGTGCTCGTGTTCGGCGTGACTTGTTTGCTCGCTCATGCGGTCGTGTCCTTTATTGATGTCTGCTGATCAGGTACAGCAGCGCGAACAGATATATCCAGATGATGTCGACAAAGTGCCAGTAGAGGCCGAAGTTCTCGACGAAGGTCACATGGCCCGAGGTGTAAGCCCCGGCCCGCGCTCTGAAGATCATGTATCCCAGGATGGCGATGCCGATGATCATGTGCAGTGCATGCATGCCGGTCATTGCGAAGTAGAGGAAGAAGTAAAGCTCGGTGTGACGCGCCATGTCCAGGGACATCGGCTTGTCATGATATTCCTTGTAAACTTCGGGGTCGGAGGCCGGATCGAGAAACGACTGAAGGCTGTAGTGCAGACCGGGAACGTGGTGTTTCTCCCATTTTTCGTGGTACTCGATGCTCTTGATGCCCAGAAAGCACGTCCCGAAGAAAAACGTGAGACCCAGGCACAGCACCAGGCCGCGCCTGCGCCGTGTCTCCGCGCACCACACGCCCATGGCCATGGTAAAGCTTGAAAAAATCAAGACCGCGGTGTTGGCGGTGCCCCAACCTACGTTCAATTGGTGCGAGGCTGAGACGAACGCCGGGTAGTACCAGTTGCGATAGATCAGATAGGCGGTAAACAGGCCGCCGAAGAACATGACTTCCGTAAGCAGGAAAAGCCACATGGCAAAGTTGGTTGCATCCGCCTGCTGACCGACGGTTTCAAAGTGGTGGCGCTGGTAGGAAGGGTGCTCCTCGTGGTGAGGGCCGCCGGCCTCGGCCAATGCGCTGTGTGTGCCTGTTGAGCTGGCAACGGGATTATCTGGCACTTGCCACCTCTTTCGCTTGCTGGGCTTCCAGCCACTCGTAGTCGTAGGCTTCGTGGTCCATGATGGGGGTCACGAGAAAGTTCTCCGTCAATGGCGGCGACTGCGTCTGCCACTCGAGGCCGGTGGCCTGCCAGGGATTGTTGCCGGCAATCGCGCCGTACTTGAGCGACCAGGTTAGGTAGAGCACCGGCAGCAGGTAGCCCACGCCCAGAATAGTCGCGCCCGCGGTCGAGAATACGTTCAGGACCTGGAACTCCGGCGGATAAGACGCATAGCGCCGCGGCATGCCCAGCGTGCCCAGGATGAATTGCGGGAAGAACGTAAGGTTGAAGCCGACAAAGGTGATGACGGCGGCCATCTGTGAGATCTTTTCCGGATACATGCGCCCCGTCATCTTGGGCCACCAGAAGTGGATGCCGGCCAGGAAGGCCATCAACATACCGCCCACCATCACGAAGTGAAAGTGCGCCACGATGAAATAAGTTTCGGTCAGGTGAATGTCCGTTCCCGATGCGCCGAGAAACACGCCGGTCATGCCGCCGATGGTGAACAGGCCCATGAAGCCGAAGGAGTAGAGCATCGGCGTTTCAAAGGTGATGGAGCCCTTGTAGAGCGTGAACGTCCAATTGAAGATCTTGATGGCCGAGGGCACCGCAACCATCATGGTCAGCAGAGAGAAGACCAGCACCGCGTAATTCGAAATGCCCATGATGAACATGTGGTGGGCCCAAACGAAGAAACCGAAGACCGCAATGGCCACCGATGAGAAAGCAACCGCCGTGTAGCCGAAGACTCGTTTGCGGCTGAAGGTGGAGATGGTCTCGGAGATGACTCCCATGCCGGGCAAAATCATGATGTAGACGGCGGGGTGCGAGTAAAACCAGAACAAATGTTGGAACAGGAGCGGGTCGCCGCCCTTGGTGGGGTCGAAGACGCCAATGCCCACCGTGCGCTCGAGGGCCAGCAGAACAATGGCGATGGCCAGCACCGGGGTCCCCAGCACCATAAGGATGCTGGCCGCATAGTGTGCCCAGCAAAACAGCGGAAGCCGGAACCAGGTCATGCCGGGGCAGCGCATCTTGTGCAGAGTCACGATGAAGTTGAGCCCGGTAAAAATCGAGCTGAAGCCGGCAATGAACACAGCCATGCCTGTCGACATCACATTGGTGTTGATGTAGTGCGTGGAGAGCGGCGTCGTGAATGTCCAGCCTGTATCCACACCGCCGGCAACCATGGTGTAGATAACCAGGATGCCGCCAACAACATACAAGTACCAGCTCAGCAGGTTGATCCTGGGCAGCGCCAGATCCTTGGCCCCGATCATCATGGGGATGAAGAAATTGCCCAGCGTGGCCGGAACCGACGGCACCAGAAACAGGAAGATCATGATGACGCCGTGCATGGTGAACACCTTGTTATAGGTGTCGGTCGCCATCAGGTCGGTCTGCGGCGTCAGCAGTTCGAGACGAATCAGTCCGGCGAGCGCTCCGCCGATGAAGAAGAAGAACGTGATCGAGATCAGATAAAGAATTGCGATCCGCTTATGATCTCCGGTCAGCAGCCAACTGAGCAGGCCGTTCTCCTTGGTCAGAAAGTTGACCTTCGGAATTCTGGCCGTGGACTGATCGGGAAGATTGACGATTGTGGCGCTCATGGGTTCACCTTCCCCCGCGGTTTAGCTTGTTGCCCGGCCGCAGTGCCTGTGCCCTGCGGGAGCAAGTCGGTTGTAGTGGTTGTCTGCTGGATGCGGTAGTCGGAGTCGAGGTGCTTGATGTACTCGACCAGATCGATGACGCCCTCTTCGCTGACCTGTCCCTGGTATGTGGGCATGATGGGCGCGTATCCCTGGGTAATATGTTGCGAGGGATTCAGTATTGCCTCGCGCAAATAAGCGTCGTCGACGTCAATCGCCTGACCGGTCGACAAGGTCAGCTTCGATCCGTAAACATTGGCCAGGCTCGGCCCCCGCGCATCGGGCCGCGTGTTGTGGCAGGCCGCGCAACTGAGGCTCGCAAACAGCCGCTCTCCATCTTGCGCCAGCGAATTGCCGCTGGTGGAACCGGCCAGCCACTTCTTGAAGTCCTCGGGCGTGAGCACCACAATGTCGCCAATCATCTGCGAGTGGTCGGTGCCGCAGTACTGCGTGCAGAACAGGTGATAGGTGCCCGGCGTTGTGGCCTCAAACCATACCGTGGTGTAGCGGCCGGGAATCGCTTCGCGCTTTACGCGAAAGGCGGGGATCGAGAAGCTGTGAAACACATCCTGCGAAATCAAGGTCAACTGCACCGGCTGGCCGGTGGGCACGTGCAGGGCGTTGATTTCGTGCTGGCCGCCGGGGTGCTCGGCCTTCCACATCCACTGCTTGCCAACCACGTAGATGTTCATGGCGTTCGCCGGCGGCGTGTAAATGCGGAAGTAAAGCAGCGCGCCCCAGACAAACATGATGAGAAACAAGCCCAGCGGGATGATGGTCCAGGTGGCCTCGAGCATCGTCGAGCCTTCAATCTGGATGGCGTGCGGATGGCGTTGCTTGCTGTAGAGAATGGAGAAGCTGACGACCAGCAGAACCACAATCGTCAGCCCGATCAGGCTCACCAGGACCATGAAGAAATACAGCGCGTCCATCTGCGGCGCGATCTTCGACGCCTCCGGCGGAAACAGCGCGAAGTTCGTCATCCACTTGACGAGAAATTGCCAGAGTACTGGACTGATTTGGTTCATTCCGTTATCCGTTCACCTTTTTGCCTGTTCCCGGCTCCCCTGCGCCCGTGTTTCCTTTGTCGCCGTTTCCGTTCTGTCCCGCGTTGTCGTCCTGGCGGTAGTCGCGGCGGAACATCACCAGCATGAATCCGCCCAGCAGCAACACCGTGAGAGCGCCGCCCATCTGCACCACCCTGGCCACAATTAATGAATGCGTATTGGTTTGGGGATTGTAGTGGTAGCAGTAGGTCAGAATGTTATCCACCGGTGAGCCGATGCGGTTAGACGATGCTTCATTCAGGCCCAGCAGCAGATCCCTGGGCGAGTATTCGACACCCATGTAGTACTGGGCCAGTTTGCCCTCCGGCGTGACGATCTGAATCGCGCTTGCGTGCGCAAACTGAACCTGGTCGCTGCCGGGCACTTTGAGCTTGACGTAGCGGAAGCCCACGGCCTGGGTCAGCGCGTCGATATTGGGCTGCGTGCCGGTCATGAAGTGCCATCCATCCGCGGTTTCAGGATGCCCGTAGCGCTTCAGGTATTCGCGTTTCTTGGCGGCAGCCAAGTCGGTGCCCTCGGTGGGATCGATGCTGACGACAAGAATATTGAAGTCCTTGCCGGGAACAAATTTCACCATCTGCAAGGCGCTGGCAAGACCGTCCATCTCCTCGGAGCAGAGCATCGGACAGCGGTAGTAAACCAGTGCCAGAATCGCGGGGCGTTTGCCGAAGTAGCTGCCGAGCGCGACCTGCCGGCCGGCATCGTCGGTGAAAGTCAGATTCAACGGCAACTGCTCATTGAGGCGCTGCGCAATACCCACGCCATCGAGCAGCGCCGGAGGCTTATCGTTCACCGCCCCCATCTGCTTATCTCCGTAACTCGAGACCTGGGCAATGAGGGCGGGAGATGCAACCGCAAAGATCGCCAACGCGCCCGCTGCCGCTACTGCCTTGGCGCGCCACGTTCTCCGGATTGTGCCTGTGCTCTGCATGATTCCTGCTCTCCTTCCCCCGGCGCCGATGCCTCACCGGGAATGTCGGGTGCCCCATCCTTTTCGCGCTTCCTGCGAAAAGGGTGTGAGGCCAAAACTTCAACCACCCACTTCGGGTGCCCCAGGTCTCGCCTTTGAGACCTGGGAATCCAAAACCTCAACCGCCCAAACCGACCGTGCCGCTACTTGCTCTCTTCCCGCTGACGGGCTTCGATCGCCTCTGTCTGCGCCTCTTCCTGCTCAAACGCCGTGCGCGCGAATCCGTTGGTCAACGGCGCCTGTAACTCGGGAGCCCTCTCGCCAGTCATCGGCGGCGCCGTCTGGACGGCCGGCGCTACCGGCAGCCCACGCTGCGCAATCAGCTCGATGGCGCGCTCAATGGGAATCCTCACCTTGGTGTGCGCCGGATCGGCCCAACTGTAGTTCTGGAGCAGCAGATCTTCGCGCGCGTGCAGGTCGGCCACATCCTGGTTGCCGTCGTCCACTTGCACCCGCGGCGTGGGGAACTGCTGGGTCAATTCTGCGACCTTATTCTGCATCTCCGGGTTGTTGGGCATGTTCCCGAGTTGGCGAATGTCCACCGTCTTCGCCCACTTGCTAGCCGGCCCGTCTTCCTTATTCATGCGCGCGTTGAGCACCTTGCCGATGCCGTAGCAGAGGATTGCCGTCACCACCACAAAGATGCTGAGCGCGGTAATAAAGACCAGGATGCCGGCGATCTTGACGTCGCTTTTCTCAAAGCCCGCCGACGCGTCGATTTTCTCGGGCTCGTGGCCCGAGCCCTCATTCTCAGGCTTCAGCATGTTCAGGCTCCAGAATCTCCGCCAGATGCGGGTCGTTGGTTTGCACCAGCGGGCGCGTCTGCAGGCGCGTGCAGAAGAAAGCTACCCAGAAAGAAGCCATCGCTACCGGCACGGCCGCATACTCCAGAATTCCCCAACTGAAGTGCAGGTTGCGCGCGGCGTCTTTGAAATTCGGCTCGATCAGCCAGAACAGATCGAAGGCCTTGGCAAACACCATCCATTGGCATACCCTCGTCAGCCGCTTCTTGTTGCGCTTGATGTCGCGCGACAGCAGCAGCGTGAAAGGAATCAGCCAGTGGAAGATGAAGTCCAGCGTAATGATGACGCCCCAATGGCCGCGAATGCGATCCAGGTACCATGGAATCTCCTCCGGCAAATTCCCCGACCAGATAATCAGGAACTGTCCGAAGGCCAGGTAGATATTCAGCATGACAAAGGCAAACGTAAATTTGCCCATATCGTGCTGTTCGGTCTGGCGCAGAATGGTCTTGAACGGCTCGGCCTTCGAGAGCGAAATCGCAACGATGATCGAAAGCGCCAGCACCGAGTAGCCCTGTCCCACCAGGAACAGCAACCCATACACCGACGAGTACCAGGTCGGGTCCATCGACATCACCCAGTAGATGACCGCCGCTGTCATGGTCAGCGAGTAAATCACGATACCCGGCCCGCTGATGTTTTCGAATTTCTTGATCCAGTAGGGCGTGCTGGCGGGCGAATCGGCGTCGCGCTTGACGGCGAGGGTGTTCAGCCGCCAAGTGTAGAAGCCCCAGATCGCGAAGCAAAGCAGGCTGACCAGAATGAACGTCTCGGAATTCAGCATCGGCCGCTTGAAGTCCAGACAATGCTGTTGAATCTCGGTGATCGCGCCGGCCTTCAGCGCCGCTGCCGTGTCGCTCACATTTGTGTATTGCGCCCAGAGAAAAAGCCGCCCCCTGAAGATCGCCGCGACTACCCAATACACGAACACCACCGGCAGGCTGCGCGTCATGGCTTCGAGAGGTCGGCGCAACAACAGACCCCACTTGCCGCCGGAGCAGTACTGAACCATCAGCAGAGCCAGGCCGCCCACCGACCAGCCGAAAGTGAGCACCAAACCCAGAACCCAGGCGCGCAGAAAGTGATCCCAACCAAGCTGATCCTGCGCCTGCCCCAGCAACGCCAGGATCACGGCGACGATCGAGAAGACAGCTCCCACCATGAGCGCGCGCGTCTTCCAGCCGTCGACAAAAACCGGCGCGCTCAAGTCAGCGGGAAGCGTTCTGGTATGCGATTCGTGAGCCATTCCGTCTGTCCTTACTTCGCGGCCGCTGTGGCGGCGGGTTTGCTTGCGGGAATCTTGATAGCTGGATCTGCCGGATTGCCGGGAGCCATTCCAGGCGTGCCTTCCTTGGTGTGCGGATAAGCCTGAACCGCCGTTGCCGGCAGCGCCCAGGGTTCTGCGTACTCGGGATGCCCCTCGGCCTCCGCAATGCTCTTCAGGTCCTGAACCGCAACGCCGGCCGGCACATCGGCGGAGGTCGCTGCCTCGCTCAATTGCAGTGCGCGGATATAGGCCGCAACCGCCCAGCGGTCTTCAGGCGTCAACTGCGCCGAGTAGTCCGGCATGGCGCCGTAGCCGTGGGTCATTACATAGAAGTAGTGCGAAAGCGGTTGCGACATGCGCACCTGGTCGTGAAAGTTCGCGGCCGGCTTGTAGCCGCGCTCGACAATCTCGCCCAGGCCGTTGCCCACGCGCGAATAGCAGGGCGTGCAATAGATATTGAACCTCTCCTGGCCGCGCTTCAGCACTTCCAGCGTCACCGGGAAGGGCATGAAGTTCTGTTCTTCGCGGTAGCCGTTCGCGCCCTGCACAACGCCGGTATAGAAGTAGCTGTCGTCGTGCAGTTGGCCGCGCGCCACTGTGTTCAGCACTTGCGGACGCGCGCCGCGATGATCGGCATAAAAATCCGTTCCCCGCTGCGGAAACATCTTGGGCTGATCCTGCATATCCTGCCTGCAGCCGGCGACAAGCAGCAGTACGGCAAAGCTGCTGGCGGCAACAATGCGCCGCCCCGTTGCGCGGATGGGGCGCCCGGCCTGATCCCTGATCCCTGATCTCTGATCTCTGGCCATCAGTACTGCACCTCCACAACCGAGGCCGGCTGGAAGCTCTCTAGATATTTCCTCGCTTCGATCAAATCGAACTTGGGATCCAACGCCTCAAGGCACAGGAAAAACTTGTCTGTCGTCGCGCCATCGCGAAAGTTGGGCGCGTTGAACAGCGGATGATAGAGCGCCGGCAAACCATTAAGCGCCAACATACCGAAGCACGCCGAAAGGCCAGCCCACAAGATCGTCCACTCATAAGCCGGAATGATAAAGGCTGGCCAGGAGTATGTCGGACGCCCGCCAATATTCAGCGGATACGCAAGCACTGAAATCCATGTCTCCAGCAAGAACATGGCCGCCAGGCCCATCAGGCCGCCCACCAGCGTAATGAGCGGCACCTTGTTGCGATGGAAGTTCAGGGCCTCGGCCGCTTCCTCTACCGGGTAGGGCGTGTAGCATTCCATGCGCCGCCAACCATCCTGCCGCGCCTGTTTGGTGGCGCGCACCAGATCGCTGGGGTTATCGAATTCAGCCAGCAGGCCGTAGGTTCCTTCGCGTGGGGGCATCAGTCACCTGCCTTCGCTGTCGCCTTGGGCGTAATCTTCGCGCCCGGCAACATCATGCGGATTTCATTCATCGGAATCATGGGCAGGAAGCGCACAAACAACAGGAAGAGCGCCGTGAACAGGCCCAGTGTTCCGACGTAGGTCATGTAGTCCCACTTCGTCGCGCGGTAGGTTCCCCACGACGAAGGCAAAAAGTCGCGGTAGAGGCTGGTCACAATAATAACGAAGCGCTCGAACCACATTCCGATGTTCACCACCAGCGACAGCAGGAACATGAAAGTCACGTTGGTGCGCAGCTTGCGCGACCAGAGCGTGGTCAGCGGAATTGCAAGATTGCAGGTAATCAGCACCCAGTAGGACCAGCCCATGGGACCGAACATGCGGTTCCACATCATGAACGCTTCCCAGTGCGAGGCCGAGTACCAGGCCATGAAGACTTCCATCCCGTACCCGTAGGCCACAATGAAGCCTGTCGCCAGCATCACCTTGCCCATGTTGTCGATGTGCCGCTCGGTGACCAGGCCTTCAAGGTGATAGAACTTGCGCAGCGGAATGGCCAGCGTGAGCACCATGGCAAAGCCGGAGTAGATAGCGCCGGCCACAAAGTAGGGTGGAAAAATCGTGGTGTGCCATCCCGGCAGAACCGCCACCGCGAAGTCGAAGCTGATGACTGTGTGTACCGAAAGTACCAGCGGCGTGGCCAGGCCGGCCAGCAGCAGCGATGCGGTCTCATAACGCATCCAGTGGCGTGTCGATCCACGCCAGCCCACCGAAAGGATTCCGTATACGTATTGAGCAATCTTCGATTCGGCGCGATCGCGCAGGGTGCCGAAGTCCGGTATCATGCCCAGGTACCAGAACACCACGGAGATGGTGGCGTAGGTCGAAACCGCGAACACGTCCCACAGCAGCGGCGACCGGAACTGCGGCCACACATTCATCGTGAGGGGAATGGGCAGCATCCAGTAAGCCACCCAGGGACGGCCCACGTGGATCAGAGGGAACATGCCGGCGCAGACCACGGCAAAGATGGTCATGGCCTCGGCGAAACGATTGATGGAGTTGCGCCAGCCTTGCTTGAAGAGCAGCAGAATCGCGGAGATCAGCGTGCCCGCATGGCCGATGCCGATCCACCACACAAAGTTGATGATGGCAAATCCCCACGCTACCGGCTGCGAGATGGCCCAGATGCCAACGCCGACCAGGAACAGCCATGTAACGGCGACCAGCAGCATGGTCGCCACCGCGCCGCCAATGCCGAACAACGCGAACCAGCCCAGCGGCGTATGCGGCGTGAGCACGATGCGCGAGATCTTCTCGGTGACCGACCTGAAAGTCTGGCCCGGCCCTATGACCCGGTACTCTCCCGTTGCTGGATCGATGCCGGGATCGTTGGTTTTCAGTTCGCTGGTTGCCATCGTCGCTTCAACCCTCTTAAGGAACAACCGATCAAATTCACGTGCTGCGTGCCCTGAAGGGTACGGGCTTTAGCCCGTACATCTACTTCAACAAAATCAACCTGGGCTTTAGCCCCTGTTGAAACTTCCGCCCAAAGAAAAACTCCTCAACCCTTTGCCGGCGTATGTTCCACCGGCGCTGCTTCGAGTTCCTGGTTCGGATTGATGACCGCGGCTACATAAGTCGTCCGCGGACGCGTGTTTTGGTCGGCTAACACCTGGTAGCTGCGCTCGTCGGCGCGCAGCTTGGCCACCCGGCTCTGCTTGTCGTTGATGTTGCCGAAGGTAATGGCCGACGCCGGGCAGGCCTGCTGGCAAGCCGTCACCACTTCGCCGTCGCGCACCGGGCGATTCTCCTTGTCGGCATCGATCTTGGCCACCGAGATACGCTGCACGCAGTAGCTGCACTTCTCCATCACCCCGCGCGAGCGCACGGAAACGTCGGGATTCCGCATCAGCTTCAGACTCTCGGTCTCATAGTCGGAGTAGAGCAGGAAGTTGAAGCGCCGCACCTTGTAGGGGCAGTTGTTGGAGCAGTAGCGCGTGCCCACGCAGCGGTTGTAGACCATGGTGTTCAGGCCTTCCGGCGTGTGCACAGTCGCGCCCACCGGGCAAACCTGCTCACAAGGCGCGTTCTCGCAGTGCTGGCAGGCCATGGGTTGAAAGTGCGCGCGCGGCGCGGAGAGATCGCCCTCGAAATACGTATCGATGCGCAACCACTGCATGTTGCGGCCGATGCGCACCTGCTGCTTGCCCACGACGGCGATGTTGTTTTCCGCGTAGCAACTCACGATGCAAGCGTTACAGCCTGTGCAACTGTTCATGTCGATCGACATGCCCCAGGCGTTATCAGGGTAAGTCCAGTTGGGAAACAGCGAGGTTCCCATGTCGGTCTTCTCGCGGCCTTCGCCCTCGTTGGCAAAGTTCGGATTGGCCTTGTATTCGTCGAGCGTGGCGTAGCGAACGATGCCGCGCGGGCCGAGCGCCTCATCGGCTTCGAGCGAGTTGTTGCCCGTGCCCTGCTGGCCAAACATCGCTCCGCGTTGATCCTGGTAGTGGCTCTTGGTGATCGCAATTCCCCACTTGCCCTCGATCTTGCGGATAGAGCCTGTCGCATGGAACGGAGCCCAGGTGTTGCGGATCAGATAAGCATTGAAGCCCGCTCCCGAACCCACGCGCCCCGCAAACTCGCGGCCATAGCCCAGATACACCGTGACTGAATTGTCAGGATGGCCAGGCGCGACAATCACCGGCGCTTTCACCTTGCCGTTGCCCACCGTGAGCTCGACAATGTCGTCTTCTTCCAGGCCAAGCTTCGTCAGCGTTGCGCCGCTCACGATCGCCGCATTGTCCCAGCTCAGATTCGTCACCGGCTTGGGCAATTCCTGCAGCCAGCCCACATTCGACCAGCGCCCGTCGTAGATGTTCGGATCGGGCCGGAAGATAATCTCCAGCGAATCCTTCGCCGTAGGCGCGGGAACAGCTCCCTTGAACGCCGCCGGTGCGCTCGCCTTCGCTGTCTTGTCGTAGGCTGTGCCGTCAATCCAACCGGCGTGTAGCGCAGCCCGCCAGCCCTTTTCGAAATCGCCTTTAATGAGCGGCTTCGAAGTCTCGCGCACCGCATCGTAGGGGCTAAGCATGGGCTCGTCGAGCAGTGCTTGGATTATGTGGTGCGCCGTCCGGCCGCCATAGAGCGGATCGATCATCGGCTGAATGACGGAGACCGTGCCGTCATAGGCGCGCACATCCGACCACGATTCCAAATAGTGCGCCGCCGGAATGTGCCAGTGCGAAATCTGCCCGGTCTCATCGACGTGTGAACCCAGGTGCGCAACCACCTTGGCCTTGCCGAACGCATCGCCAAAGTTCAGGTCCGCAGGAGCCGTATAGATAGGATTGGCATTCAGAATCACCAGCCAATCCACTTTGCCCGCGTTCAGATCGGCAACCAGCGCCTTGAAGTCCGCAAGCTGATCGCTTGGCACAGGGTTCATCGGCTCGGGTGCAACGGTAACTGTCTTGCCCACATTGCCCAGCGCGCTGTTGATCGCGAGCGCCAATTGGGCCACCGACTCATCCTGATAGAGCCCCGCAATCACCGCGCTCTTTCCCGCGTTGGCCTTCAGGTCCTTCGCCAGAGCTGCCAGAAACTTCTGCTGCGCATCGGTCCACGCATACGCAGGCGCATTCACGCCCGCCACGCCCACAGCCTTCGCCAACTCCGCCGCAAACGCGGGAATCTCGCTTGCCCGCAGCCCGAGCCGATGCTCGGCCTTCATGCCCGTTGTGGTCGGCGTGCTCTCCACGGCGTACAGCCGGTTCAGATGGGATGGGTCCTTGCGCCGCTTTGCGTACTCGCGGACCAGCTGATGGAATCCGGGGAAGCTGGCGCCCGACAAAAAGTCCGCGTCCAGCGACACGATCACATCCGCATCGCCGAGCGCGTATTGAACGTTGAGTCCCTTTGAAGCCGCGGTCCCGGCCAGCGCCGGCTCATACTGCACCAGCTTCGCCTTGGGCCACGCCGCCTGCGCTGCCTTCCACTGTCGCGCCAGCGTCGGCGAAGTAATCGTGGCGCTCAGAAAATAGATGCCGGTTCCGTCTTTCGTTCCCGCCACCTTCTCCTGAAACGCCTGCGCAAACTCCGCCCACTCCCGGCTCTCGCCGCGATACAAAACATGCTGCGAGCGGTCCGGATCGTACAAATCGAGCAGCGTCCCTTGTGTATAAGGGTCGGACGAGCCCTGGTTGTACGCGTGCTCCGGATTGCCGTCGACTTTGATGGGCCGGAACTCGTCGCTCTTCACCAGCACCGGCACGCCGCCCGTTGAAAACGGATGCGCCGTGGCAAAGTACATCGGCTTGCCCAGCACCAGGTCTTCCGGCTGCTTCACATACGGATAAATCGTTTCGTCGGGCTGCTTGGTGCAACCGGCCAGTCCAGCCAGCGCCAGCGAAGCCCCCATCACCTTCAGGAAGCCGCGCCGCGAAACCGGATCGACCCACTCCTGAGCCGCGGACGGGAACTCGCGCTCCACCGCCGCCTGAAACTCGGCTGTATCGGCCAGCTCATCAATCGACCGCCAGAATTTCTTGCCTTTCACGCCCTTCAATTCCTGGCGAACCTGCACCAGCGTCATCGGCGTCGGATCGTTCTTCGTCTCGTGGCTCACGGCGTTCCCCGCCTCGCTCTTGCTTTTGCTTTTCCCGTTTCCGTTCATCTCTGCGTTCATCGGTGGCAGACCTCGCAACTGGTGAGGTCTTTCGGGGTGCGAATCTTGTAGCGATCCACCAGGAAATGTCCCAGATCATACTGGCTGGTGAACTTCTTGTACTGCACAGTCTCGATCGCATCGTTCCCGACATACGGAGCCACACCATGCGCCCCCATTAACGGCAACTGCAGCGACGCCATCTGCGCGCCCGCGCCACTTGGATCTTTGGTCGTGCAGTTCACGCTCTCAGCCGTCGGCACGCCCGGCTTCTCATCCGTCGCCGCACACCACACAGGCCTGTCGCTGGCCGGCTCTTCCCAGGCCATGTCATAGACCTGGCTGGTCGGCCTCAGGTTCTTCGCTGGATTCCGGTGGCAATCCAGGCACCACTCCATTTGCAGCGTGTTCTGCGCGTACATCAGCGGCATCTGGTCCACGCGCCCGTGACAGGTTGTGCAGCCAATTCCCTTGTTCACGTGGATGGAATGATTGAAGAAGACGAAATCGGGAAGGTCATGAACTCTGATCCAGGGGATCGACTCACCGGTAGCCCAACTGCTGCGTACCGGCTCCAGCAGTTGCGCGTTGGTCCAGATTTGGGCGTGACAGTTGATGCAGGTCTTGGTCGGCGGGATTCCGGCGTAGCTCGATTTCTCAACCGTCGTGTGACAATACTGGCACTGCAGCCCCAGCCCCTGCACATGGTGCTTGTGGCTGAAGGGCACGGGCTGTTCGGGACGCTGACCTTGCCGTGTTACCCAGGGCGAGCGTTGCAGTTGATCGAGCGTAACTCCCAGGGCGATCACGATCAGCCCCGTCAGCACCAGGCTCATGCGAGCCAGCGCGTTGGAGCTGCGTTCAAAGATTTGCGCCATGAATGCTTTTCCTGCTTAATTACCACCCCGGCGACGAAGACCTGTCGCCGTGGGCCCGGTATTTTTCGCGTTTGGATGCGCCCGCTGTGCCAGCGGTCACACAGGTTGTGTACAAAAATCATTCTTGGGTATAACTCACCCGAGAGGTGGAGGACCCCGAAAATTCAATATAACAGTCTGAAAGGGCCACGCAAGGGCTTGCGACCCTGAATTCAAAAAAATCTTGTGCAAAAGGGTCTGCGTAACCCATTGATAACTAAACCGGTTGTGATAAGCGCGATTGCGGGGAACAACCCACCTTGCCTCTGGCCGCTTGCGTACCAAAGACTGGGATCATGCCTTCAAAAATATCATGCCAAACTCAGGTTTCGCCAATTGCCGCGAACCCCGGACGGCAAAGAAATAAATATGCCGCCAATTTGGGAACCGACGCTCAAATTCCGGAACCTCTGCCAAAGTTCTTTCCGGAACCTTCCGGCCCAGGAGCCTTGGAACAACTGAGCGCGCCATCGAGCAGAAATCGACGCCCCACCCGAAGTCTCAATAGTCAAAATCTTCAAGCCATCGGTCCCTTTTCAGCTCCGGTCCTCATCGAGCGCCTCCGTGTAGGTCTCCGCAAAAGAGGAGTCCAGCGGCGTCGGCGGCCATCCGGCCATCACTAGAAATACATCCAGGACGAATAGTGCAATCGCAATGTCGTTGAACAGTGTGGCCTGGGGCCAATTCGGCCAAAACTGGTTTGCCGCCCAGAAGAGAAATGCGATCGCCAGCAAAGCTGCCTTGACAAACTCCTTGCCTGAAGGCCGGTGCACTCCCTGGTAGACGAGGTAGGCCACAGCGATCGTCGCCAGTGAAAAAGCCGCGAGAACCTCGTGACTTCCCGCTGGAAACAGTTGGGGAAAGGCATCCCAAACCAGCAGTACGCCCACATCCAAAAGCGTTATGACACCGAGAATTACCGGAAGGGCTCTGTGGGCCCGGTCAATACGGCTGAACATACCCCATTATTGACTGCGCCACGAAAAGAAAGCGTAAGGGCCGAATGGTTATATTCGCCGGCAGGCGTTTGTGTCAGAGCGGAACGCCCCGCCCCGTGATCTCCGCGACAGGAGCCGACATCCGCTTGCTATAGAATTCATAAGGGAATTCATCGGCGCGTAACAGTCGACCTTAAAAAACAATTGGCAGAGCGGACCTCCTGAATCGGAACCCGGTGGGCTGACGTTCATCCCATGCCGATTCGAT